>ERZ778021.344-NODE-344-length-91323-cov-9.248641_pt1 | contig 91323 bp, 66 predicted proteins | sample MGYA00375751_ERZ778021 | MGnify/ENA primary metagenome ERZ778021 (study PRJEB29350, sample SAMN05389814) | bioreactor metagenome | isolation source: Thiocyanate stock bioreactor | place: South Africa: University of Cape Town | collected 2013-08-29 ... | reverse complement strand
CCCGCTAACGCTCGTGTCATCCCGAACGAGCGAAGCGAAGTGAGGGAACTCCTCTGCAACCGTAGTCGGCTTTTCCACCCTCTGCCCGCTAACGCTCGTGTCCTCCCGAACAAGCACAGCGAAGTGAGGGAACTCCTCTGCAACCGTAGTCAGTTGATGTGAAAAGTCAAGACGACTTCAATACTATATTACTTCTCTTTTATTTCCTGACGATATTCTTTTGGAGTTTTTCCTGTATGTTTTTTGAATATACGAGAGAAATAAGCCGGATCATTATATCCTATCTTATAGGCTATTTCAGCAAAAGTAGCTTCTTCCCCATGCATAAGTTCTTTAGCTTTGTTTACACGCACAGTATTGATAAATTCTGGTATGTTCATATTCATCGCTTTCATCTTGTTGTGAAGGTTCGAGCGACTAATATTCAATTCACCTGCGATAAATTGTACGTCCAATTCATTCTTTTCCATGTTGTTTTGGATAATAGAAAAAAGTTTCTCCACAAATGCCTGTTCGTGGTTTGTGGCAGGAATATCGAAACCTTCAAAACGAGCTAATTCCTTAAGACGTATTTTCAGTGCTTTCTGATTGTTGATAATATTGTTCAGACGTATTTCTAATTCTGCCATCGAAAAAGGCTTCGAGATATAGGCATCTGCACCCACTTGTAAGCCTTCCAATTTTGCTTCTTTTGTATCTTTTGCTGTCAACATAATTACCGGAATGTGACATAGATTCACATCAGTTTTAATCTTTTGGCATAGCTCTATCCCACTCATTACAGGCATCATAATGTCGGTAATGATGATATCCGGCATTTTCCGATTGATATATTCCCATGCTTCTTGTCCGTTTTCAAGACATTTTACACGGTATTTATCTTTGAAATGCTGTTGTAGCAACATCAGAAGGTCTTTATTATCTTCGGCTATTACAAGGGTGTAATCAGTGTTGCTTGTGTCTGTATCTATTTCTTCTGTGGTGCTTTCCGCACTGATTTCTACCTGTATAGTATCTTCCTGTCTACTATCTGTTGTATGCATCTCAGCAACCGAAAGAGGAGCCGGATTTGCTTCGTATGGCAATGACACCTTGAAGCATGAGCCTTTGCCCTGCTTGCTATCTACTGTTATTTGACCTTTGAGTAATTTCACTAAGCTTGCTGTAAGTGCCAGCCCTATTCCGCTACTTTCGACTATATCATTAGAAAAATCATCACTGTAAAAAGCTTCGAATATTTTATCTTTTTTCTTTTCGGAAATACCTCCACCACTATCTTTTATCGAAAACAGAAGCATATTGCCGTCTACCTTCAAGGTAAAATCAATACTGCCGTTCTGAGGGGTGTACTTGATAGCATTTGTCAGCAAATTAGTTATTATTTTTTCAAGTTTGTCGAAATCGAAAAAGATATCGGTACGGGTATAGTTGACCTTAACATCTAACTGAATTTCTTTCTTTTCTAACAAAGGGCGATAAATATCGATGATTTGATTAGCAAAGTCGATTACATTACCTTTTGTAATATGTATTACTGCATGGTCGGTTTCTATCTTACGAAATTCCATCAATTGGCTTACAAGCGAAAGCAGCTTGTTGGCACTCCGCTTAATGGATTGTTGTATGTCGTCATGACTCTTAGCATCCGTCTTTCTGTTTTGTGAAGAAAGCATTTCTATAGAAGCCACAATGATGCTAAGCGGTGTTTTAAATTCATGGGAGATATAGGTGAAAAAGTTCATTTTGTGCTGGTGCAGCAATTTCAGGTTTTCCTTTTCAATTTTTTCGATGGTAAGAGCCATTTTTTCATGTTGACGGTTTTTGTATGTTCGATAGAAGTAGTAAAATACTCCTGCCGCAAAGAAAGAATAGAGCAGATAAGCATACCATGAAGCCCATATAGGTGGTTTAATAGTAATCATAATACTACGCTCTTCACTTACCGAACCACTTATCATATTTGTTGCACGAATGTGAAATATATAGTCGCCGGGAACAATATTAGTATAATTTGCTTGTGTTCTTTCGGTAGCAGGCGACCATGTATTTTCAAGTCCTTCAAGATAATACTGATATACAATATCGTTAGAGAAATAATTGATAGAAGCATAATCGAGCGTAAACGAATTTTGGTTATACTTCAATATAAGATGTTTAGTAAAATCAATTTGCTGATTGAGTACTCCGGTAGAATCAGGACGAATTATTTCATTAGAAATCCGCAAGTTGGTAAAATAAACCGATGGTGTTTCTTTAGGCATAAGGATGGTTTTCGGATCGAACCATGTGAGTCCGGTCACACTACCAAAATAAATGATACCATTATCCTTAAAATATGATTTATAATTGTGTTGGTTACCCGAAAGTCCATGTTTTACGTTGAAATGCACAGCAGTGGAGTCTTGAAAGTTCAATCGGCTGATACCCTTGTTGGTGCTGACCCAGAAAAAACCTTCATTATCTTCTATAATACCATAAACAACATTATCAACCAACATACCTGATTTGATTTTTTCAAAACGTTCTTCTTCCCGAATGTATTTGAACATACCGGCATCACGTGTTCCAATCCATATTTGTTTTTTGGAATCAATTAGATAACTGATGATAGAATTACTTGATAATCCTGAACCATCACCCATTTGATAGTGCGTCATCAGTCCGTTATTAGCTTTATCTAAAATATAAATACCTTTCTCGTAAGTACAAAACCATACTTTCCTATCGGGTGCGGTAAAAATGTCATAAATAAAACAATCGGCAAATTCATTTTCACGAAAGCGACTGAAAGTCTCCGTGCGTTTATTTAAAATATCTACCCCTGAAAGCGATCCTACTAAAATGGAATCGGGCGAAAGAAAGTGAAGAGCAAATACAAAATTATTGTTTAACGAAGACGGATTATCAGTATCATGAACATAGCGTTTTGCTTTACCACTATTTATATCCACCTTGGATACTCCTCCCATAAAATGTCCTACCCAACATATATTTCCATCCATCAATAGAGCATGTACGTTGTTGGACGAAATAGAGTGAGGATTTTTAGTACTGAATTGCAAATGCTTGAAATTATGCGTATCGTTATCAAAAATTGCTATTCCGGCATCTTCCGTAGCAATCCACAAATGACCGTCGGGGGCTTTCGCCATAGTACTTATAGCTTTTCCTGGTAGATAGTTAGAGCCTTCTTTGGGGAGAATTGCATTAAATCCAATATCTTGATGATTAATTATATTCACACCGCCAAAATAAGTTCCGGCAAAGAAAGTTCCCTGTTTATTCCGATAGATTCGATATATGGCATTGTCGTTAATAGTTTTTCTCATATTGTTGAAGGACTGAACATAATGTTCACATTCCCCCGCCTTAATATTTATTATATATAAACCATTTTCCGTTCCTAACCAATATTCTCCATCTTTTTCACCTTCTTCTATCGTACGGATATAGTGTATTTTAGTGTTTTTACAAATATCAGCTTGGATAAACTTATCTTTTCCCGTATCGTAGTATAGAAGTCCGTCATCAAAAGTACCAATCCAAACATTACCTTTTTCATCAGTCATAATACATGAAATAGAAATACCGGGATACAAAGCAGATACTTGATAGCTGCCTAACAATACGCCAAATTTACCGAATCGATATACATGATGCAGTGAAAAAGTCCAATAGGAACTCTTATCCACAGTTATTCCAAGTAATTTATCTTCAGTTTTTAATGTGACAATATGTTTAGTTTCGTAATTATAGACCAATGTTCCATTGGTTTCTGTTGAAATCAGCAGTTCTGAATCAAATCCTTTCCTCAAGGCATATATGCGTCCTATAGATTTTCCATTAAACAGAACTCGATCAAAATTATCAGTCTCCGAACGATAAAGAGCAAGACCGTCATTAGTGCCTACAAACAATTTATTATCAGGAGTAAAAACTAAACTCGTAATAGTATAAGATGGAAGAGAATGCGGATCATCTGGAGAATGTCTGTATTGCTTGATGTTTTGCCCATCATATCGGTTAAGTCCAACTTCGGTAGCGAACCACATAAAACCTTTCTCATCCTGGCAAATATCATATACAGTATTATGAGTCAATCCGCTATTATTTGTTATATAATCAAAAACGAATTTATTGTGCTGCCCTTTTATCTGTGCGGCTACCGATAAGAATAAAAGGCATATACATAGGAATATATGTTTGTTCATGCTTTGTAGTTTTTATTCAGTGTTGTGTTAGACGTTTGCAAATATACAGAATTATCATGTTTTAAAATATGGAAATACATTTAGTTCTTGTAATAATGTACCGTTATCGTTGTACTTATACTTATTTTTTCCACACTGGAAGACATTTGTATAATTGTACAAGGAAAATACATTTTTTTACAAGATACTGTTTTTATGATTATGTATATTTGCGATGTTCAATGCTATACTTTATTAGCTCATGACATGTAGTTCAAATTTTTTAAAACATATAAACTTAATATTAAATCATGAAACAACTCTTATTTGCAAGTATTTTTCTGCTTTCAGCTTTTTGTTTATTTCAAGCTTGTACCCCATCTTCTTCGAAAAAGACAAGTAACGCGAACGAGATTTTCTTCGCTGATCCTACTATTTACAGTGAAAATGGCGTGTATTATTTAACAGGAACTCGTAACAAAGAGCCTCTTGGGTTTACCATGCTTGAATCCAAAGATCTTAAAACATGGACTCTATCATCGGTAGCACCGGAGAAAATGATTTTGAAAAAAGGATCGAATGTTTACGGAGAACATGGATTTTGGGCACCGCAGATATTGAACGAGAATGGACAGTATCTCTTAACTTATACGGCTAATGAACAGGTAGTAATAGCAAGTTCAAATCAGTTAAACGGACTGTACACACAAGATGTTATCGAACCCATTGATTCGAGCGAGAAAAACATCGACTCCTATATATTTAAGGATGATGATGGAAAATATTACCTGTATCATGTGAGATTTAACGACGGAAATTATTTGTGGGTTGCCGACTTTGATATGGCAACCGGTAAGATAAACAAAGAAAGCCTCGTGCAATGTTTCGGAGCGACACAACCATGGGAAACAAGTCCTGTGTATCAGTCTGCTCCCATCATGGAAGGACCAACTGTTATAAAAATGGATGGCAAATACTATATGTTCTATTCAGCTAACCATTTTCAAAGTATTGATTATGGTGTAGGGTATGCGGTTGCTGATTCACCTTACGGACCATGGGAAAAATCGTCCAACAATCCTATAATCCATCGTTCTATTGTAGGCGAGAACGGCTCGGGACACGGTGATTTATTTTTCGACAAAGAGAATAAACCGTATTATGTGTATCATGTACACAACTCAGATTCAGTAGTTGCGCCAAGAAGGACACGGATTGTTCCGCTTACTTTTAAGAAAAATACAGATACAGGATTATATGATATTTCAGCAGATGGTGACGCTGTAATAATCCCTCATGTAAAAGACTGATTTTTAATTAAATATATACTAAATTTTTAAATTTATACATCATGAAAAAAAATTATTTCTTTATTGTAATCTTTGCACTCGCAATTTTTGGAAGTGTAAATGGACAGCAAATTAAGCGCAACATAGTTGCGAATGCTAATTTTGAAGACGGATTAAAACATTGGCGTAGCTACGATGCCAACGGTAGAGTAGCCTTTTCCACAGAAACAGAGGATCCTCTTTCCGGGGAGAAATCAGCGAAAGTTCTTGTAAAATACTCTGCACTCACCTTATGGGATGCTTCTCTAAAATATTTCTTCCCAATGACGAGTGGTGTTAAGTATAAAATTTCATTTCAAGCTAAAGCTTCTGAAGATGCAAATATTGGTATTGAACTCACGTTCAATCGTGCACCATGGACTTTGCTGAAATATGAATCTACATCAATTAGTGATTTTACGCCTGTAGATGTGGCAGGTAATGCTGCTCGTTCAGGATTAGATGATAACGATTTATGCGGAACATTCCCTATTACTACTGAAACACAGGAGTATTGGATAGTAACAGACGGATCAAATATTACCGATTGGAATTACAGTCTTGCTTTTTGTTTTGGTAGAACTGAGCCTGGAACGACTGTATGGATTGACAATGTTCGTATTGAATATGCAGAAGAAGGTGATTGGGACGGAAATCTTTTCCCTTACGGCGATTTCGAAGAAGGTATTGCTCCTCTGTTGTGGCAAGGCGATAATGAAGTCCAGAATTTCCGTATAGAAAAAAACAGCGCACGTACAGATACATGGGAAGTATCAGAAGAAGATCCTATTAGCGGAGATAAATCCTTAGTAATTAACAGGAACAGCGGAAATGGTAATTTTTGGGATTTTGTATTCCTTTTCCAATTTTGGACAATCGAACAAGTAAAATCACAAATATTCTTCGACATCAAAAGTACAAATGAAGGTATGATTTCAACTCGTTTAGCTTCCGAACCTTGGGATAGACCTATTGGCGGAGACCATTTAGTGAACGATGTTATAGTAAATGCTGAAGTACAAAGAGTTGAACTTAGTCCCGATTCTAAAGTTGGCGGTAATAACACGGCAACAGGAAACTATGCATTTGACCCTCATTGGTTAGGAAGAATGAAAGTCTTTACTTCTTTTACCGAAGGAGCTAATCAAATACCTGCCGATTCAAAAATATGGATTGACAATATTGTGGTAAACGAATATAATCTCAAGACACAAAGTTTTGATATTGTAAATGCTCCTGCCACATTAAAGATTGGAGAATCTCAACAATTAAGCATTGCTAATGTTTATCCTACACACGCTCCCGCACATGTAACTTATTCTGTAGATGATGCTAACATAGCTACAATTGATGCTGAAACAGGAATACTTACAGGAGTTGCCCAAGGTACAGTAAATATAACAGTTAAGTCTGACGATGATAATGCTGAAGAAACTGTTGCTGTAAATATTACATCAGCCGCCGGAACAGAAGCAACATTTATCAGCACTGCTTATTTATATCCTGTGCAGGTTAATCGTGGAAATGCTATAGAAATTAGGGGTATTGATAATAGTGTTAGTTTTGAAGTATTCAATATGTCAGGACAATCAATGCAAAAAGGACTATCAAAAATTATTGACACCAGTAATCTTGTAAAGGGTTCATACTTGGTGAAAATATCTGATGATTCGAACACAACAAAACGTTTCATTGTAAAATAGATTGTGGTGAATAAAAAGTATGCTGATACTCGTAAGTCAGCATACTTTTTAAATCATTTCAGTGCCAAGTAGATAATAATATATCAAGTTATTAAAATATGGTTTTAGTAGTAATTTTTAAAATTTATACATCATGAAAAAGAAGACTATTTTATTTTTTCTCCTGTGTTTAGGTGCAGGAAGTATATTTGCTCAAACCTTGCCTGAAGGCATGGTTAAACTTTTGCCCGATGGGGTTACGGCTGTAATTGACGGTCAGGAAAGAATGACACAGCTCAAAAATTTAGTTGTAGCCGGTGAAAAATCAAAAGGTTACAAAGCCTTTTTTGCTGCAAATGACGGTACACACGGTGAGGAATTGTGGGTGACAGATGGAACTGCCGCAGGCACTTTTATGGTAAAAGACATTAATCCGGGAGCCGGAAGTTCAAACGTAAGTTATTTAGCTCGTTTTAATGACAAAGTGGTTTTTGCTGCTAATGATGGCGAAAACGGCGAAGAGTTATGGATATCGGATGGAACAGAAGTCGGAACTTATATGGTTAAAAATATTCATTTAATAGGCTCATCCAGCCCTTTGGCATTCAAACAAGTTAATGAGACTCAATTCGTTTTTGCAGCTATGGATTTGGATAGTGAACTCTATGGCAATCAGAAATGGCTATGGGTGAGTGATGGAACGGAAGATGGAACGGAAATGATTTACGAATGTAAAATGATGTATCCTGGACAGGACTTCAATACATATAATGACCATCTTTGTCGCGTAGGACGTAAGGTGTTTTTCAAAGCAGATGACCTTGAAAGCACTATGGGAGGAGAACTTTGGGTAACAGATGGCACACGTGAAGGTACTCAATTGATTATGGATATAAACTTGGAAGCAGGTGCTCAACCGGGGCAAACAAGAGATTCGGCAATCGATCAAATGCTTAACTTTTATAATGAGCGACTGTTCTTCAAAGCATGGCAACCTGATTATGGCAACGAGCCATGGGCAAGCGATGGAACTCCTGAAGGAACTTATATGATTTTTGACTCAGATCCAACAGCAGATCCTAACGGTATCGGACGAGGAGGAAGTGTTTTTGCAACAGGAGGTCCTTTTAATGGTAAAATTTATTTCAGAGGATATACTCCGGAAACCAACTATGAGCTTGCTTTCACAAATACAGATAAAGGCGATTTTGGTATTATAGATATAAATAAACATGAGCCGACAAATGAACGCCCCTCTTGGCCCGATCCTGGTGTGGTATTCGACGGAGTGCTTATGTTCTGTGCAAATAGTGGAGGTAATGTACCAGCAGGAGAAAGTCACTTTGGCGGCGAACTTCATTATACCGATGGCGAAACAGTGACACTACAATACGATTTAGCTCCAGGTACAATGAACACATGGGCAAGAGAACTTACTGTAGCATCTGGTAGTTTGTATTTCTGGAACTCGTCAAATCAAGTTCCTGAGCACAAAGAAAAATTGATGAGACTTGACTCTAAAGACGGTATTCCTGTACCTGTAACCAATTTGAATCCTGATGGTGATAAAGTAAAAACTTTACGTAATTTGGGTGGTGATATTCTCTTTATAACTTCTGATGATAGTCAATTATACCGCTATCATTACAGAAAAGAAGGATATGATCCTGCAAAAGATGCAGATGACTTGGATCTTGAATATAGAACTCGTGCTGAGATTAGTGGCGTTATTACTCCGAAAATAAGTAATAAACTAACTGTTTATCCAAATCCAACTAATGATGTGTTCAAATTTGATGTTGATGAAGAAGTTATCAGTGTGAAAATCTTAGATATTACAGGAAGAATAGTGAAAAGTGAAAACCTGTTTACTAATTCTGTAAATGTATCAACTCTTTGCGAAGGTATTTATACTGTAGTAATCAATACGGTGAAAAATCAGTACGTTTCATCTTTGATTGTTAAATAATAAACTTTGAAAAGAATCTGTCTCAAAAGCTTTATGGTTTTTGAGACAGATTCTCTTTACTTATGAGTTTTTCGTATTTTTGTTGTGTATTAAAACACTATCACCTTAAAGCGGTTAGCAAATGATTAAAAATAAACTTTTTAGTATGGTAGTTTTTATGATTACCATATTATATTCTACGGCTTCCTACGGACAGAGTCAAATATCGGTATCCGGTATTGTTATGGACAGTAAAACTCACGAGGAGCTTATTGGAGTTTCGATTGGAGAAAAAGGGAAATCCAGTGGAACTATAACCAATGTAGATGGCAAATTCTCCTTACGAGTAGATCCGGGAGCCACACTTGTTTTTACTTTCATAGGTTATGAACCTAAGGAAGTAAGTATTGTTGACAGTCGAGAATTAACTGTATTTTTAGCAGAAAAAACCGAATTATTAGATGAAGTTATAGTTATCGGATATGGAGTTCAACGAAAAAGCGATATCACAGGCTCCATATCTTCTGTTTCTGCAAAAGACATCAATAGTGTTCCGGTGCCATCTGCCTTACAAGCTTTACAAGGTAAGGCAACCGGTGTTAATATTATTCAGAATAGCGGAGCTCCCGGAGGTCAAACAACTATTAAGATTAGAGGAACAGGAACCATCAATGACTCCAATCCGCTTTACGTAGTAGATGGTTTTATTGTAGATGAGATAGATCACCTGAATCCTAACGACATTGCTAATGTTGAAATTTTCAAAGATGCTGCTTCAAGTGCCATATATGGAGCACGTGCCGCAAATGGCGTTGTATCGATAACAACAAAAAGCGGTGAAAAAGGTACTACCAAAATTACATTTGATAGTTTTTGGGGTGCATCCAATCCTTGGAAAAAAATAAATGTATTAGATATAGAAGGATACGCACTCGTACAGGATTATATTAACGGTACATCTTTCTATTCCGCTGAAGGACAAATATATCAAACAAAAGACCCAATAACGGGTATACTATCTTATGATGCCGGCAAATACTACAGCTTGGATACGATTAGAAGAAACTCTCCTTCCAACTGGTGGGATGCAATCACGCATACAGGAATAAAGCAACAATATAATGTTACAGTATCCGGAGGAAGTGAAAAAAATCAATACATGGTAAGTGGAAGTTACTATGATGAAACAGGAGTTATTAAAACCTCTGCATACAATCGATTAAATACTCGTGCTAATATAAACAGTCAAATACTTCCCTGGCTTAAACTGAATGCAAATACTATGTACACAAATGAAAAACGCCATGTTGTGCCTGAAGGTGGAAACAGTATTCTGAAAAGTGCTTTATACCAAAATCCCTTTACCTATACTTATGATCCAAAGGGATATTATGCAGCAAGTCATCCTATTGCAACTTTAGAGCGTAATCATGATGATAGAATGAATCATCGTGTAGATTTGAACCTTAGCCTTACAGCTCAGATTGGTAAATTACTTACTTACCAATTCAAAATATCAGATTCTTATACAACTGACAATAACACTAATTTTACTGAAGTGAATAAATTATCCGAAGATTTTGTCATGACTGATCTTTCTTCGGTTTATCAATATAAAAGGGAAGCAAATAAATGGGAAATCAATAATCTGTTAACCTTTCAGTGGAACAATGACATACACGATATAACAATTCTTGGAGGACAAGTTTTAGAAGGATATAAACGTAATTATCAAGAATCTATCCGAAAGGGAACAGCTTCAAACGATCCTAATTTATGGTATCTGTCGAGTGCCTACACAGGGGATAAGACCTATGGGCTTGATAGAGAATGGACTGCTGTCGGTTATGTCAGTCGACTAAATTACAACTTATTAGATCGCTATTTATTACAGGCAAACTTCCGTGCTGATGCTTCATCTATTTTCTCTAAACAAGAACGATGGGGGTATTTTCCTTCTGTTTCTCTCGGATGGAAGTTTAGTTCCGAATCTTTTATGGAAGATGTAGATTGGCTCTATTTAGGAAAACTTCGGTTAGGATGGGGTAAATTAGGGAATAATAGAATTGATGAAACTTCAGCCCATACGCTTATATACACAGGATATAACTATCCTTATGGTGTGGGAAATCACATACTTCAACCCGGGTCTACAGCCACTTCTGTAGGGAATGCAGACATTCGTTGGGAAAAAACAGAAACATTCAATATAGGTGTAGATTTAGGCTTTTTCAAGAACAGACTTACCTTTAGTGCAGAATATTTCGATAAATTAACGACTGATATGTTATTGCGAGTTCCTGTAACCTTATCGGCTGCATTGGATTATGCTCCGATGGTAAATGCCGGTTCTGTAAGTAATAAAGGTGTGGAGTTAATGGTTAATTATAAAGACAATATCAATAAATTCAAATATGAAATCGGATTTAATGTTTCATACATAAAGAATAAAGTCGTAAGTCTGGGAACAGGAAATGAGCCTATTTACGGTGGATACTTAAATGAATCAAGCGTTCTTGCTTATGTTACCAAAACAGAGGTTGGAAGACCGATAGGTGGTTTTTACGGCTATGTAACGGATGGTATCTTCAATACTTATGAAGAAGTAAAAGCCAGTCCGCAATACGAATATGGTAAAAACGACTTTGAGCAAACTACTCGTCCCGGTGATTTCCGCTTTAAAGACTTAAATGATGATGGTGTTATTACCGCAGAAGATCGTACTTTCTTAGGCTCACCCCTACCCGATTTCGTTTTTGGTATGCCTATTTCGCTTAGCTATGGCGGTGTTACAATGGATGCTCTCTTCCAAGGACAAACCGGGAACAAAATTTTCAACGTGATGGATTTTTATCTGAATAATGCAGCTTCAGGCAATCTGTATGCTGATATTCGTGATAAACATTGGTCGGGACAAGTAAATCCGGATAGAGGTTTCTTCCCGATGAACCTGAACGCTACCATTCCGGATTTAGATCCGTCTGATGCTGCACGTAACTTCAGAGCTTCTGATTTTTATGTAAAAGATGGTTCTTATCTTCGTCTGAAAGAACTACGGTTTACTTACAGTTTTAAACCTGAGGTATGCAGGCAGTTACATTTATCAAATTTGGCAGCATTTGTAGGTGCGTATAACTTGCTAACTATTACGAAGTATAATGGTTTCGATCCAGAAGTTGGTAGAGTGTCGGGAACTGAAGATAACAACCTCAATATGGGAGTCGATCATGGAAACTATCCACAATCGCGGACGTTTACTTTAGGGATTAAATTTGTTTTATAATTACAAAAAATAACAATTATGAATAAGAGTTTATTCAATATCATATTAATTAGTTGTTCGTTATTAGTTTTTAGTGGATGCGATAATTTTCTTGATAAGGAGATTCTTGGTAATTCTACTGACAAAAATTACTACGACACGAAATACAAATTGCAATCAGCTTTAAATGCGGGTTACGATATATTACAATCGGATCTTTTTAATGAGTGTGAATGGCGCTTTGGCGAAGCAACAGCCGATGATGTATGGGGAGGAGATGAAGGATTGGCAAGTCAAATGGGACAATTGGTCAATTTCAGATTTAACACCTCGAATAGTTGGATAGCCGACAGGTACTACATAAATTACAAAGGAGTCCGCAGAGTTAATCAAGTAATAGCCAATGTTGATAAAGTACAGTTATCACTTCCTTTGTATGGCGAATACAGAGATGTTCGTGAAATTTTGGGACAGGCTAAGTTTTTAAGGGCTTTCTATTATTTCAACTTGGTAAAAACCTATGGCGGAGTACCTATCCGTCCGGAAGTAGAAACTATTGATAATTTTGTTATTCCACGCAGTACAGCAGCAGAGGTATATGCCTATATTGAAAAAGATTTAAGAGAAGCAGCTATCATGCTTCCTGCACGCTATACAGGTGTAAGTGCCGGTAAGGTAGGCAGCGGAACAGCCATCGCTTATCTAATGAAAGTACTGATGTATCAAGCAACACCTGGTGAACCTTCTTCTAAATGGAAAGAAATGAAGAGATTAGGAGAGTTTTTTATCGACGGAGTAAGTATGACTTACGGTGATATTCTCAAATATGATGAAGCTCAAGAAGATTGGGAAGCACTTCGCAAGCGCCTTTGGTTTAAACCACAAGAATTAAATCAACCCACTGATCCGTATGAAACTAAGAATACGCAACTTCCAGCTTTGCAAAATGCTTATTCTCTTGATTTTAAAGATAGTTATGGAATGAACATCACTTATCTTGATCAATTTACAGGAGCTGGTGAATTTTGTAGAGGTTCTGTATTCGAAGTTGTGTTTAAAGAATCTGCTGATGGTTCCTTAGGAGATACCAATGAAGGTTCATTTCTTTATGACACTTTCTATTCGTCTTCTCCACAAATTTGGACTACTCAAACCATTATACAAGATTTGTTTGGAACAGACCCACGTCGTACTTATATGATTGGTCATAATTCATATGCTCCAGATGGTACGATATGCGTATGTGGAGAATCACGTAACGTTTCATTAAAGTGGTACACTCCTATCAAGGAACGCCCACAAAACGGAGGCGATAATAGCAAAAATAGACGAGTAATGCGCTATGCAGAAGTAATTTTAATGTATGCAGAAGCGCTTAACGAATGCGGAGAAGGCTCACGCGCCTTGATTGAGTTGAACAAGACCAAATCAAAAGCGAATACGATAACCGGTGCTACAGCTTTATATGTGGGTGGAGGCTATGGATATATGCGTGACCAGATATGGAAAGAACGCCGTATGGAACTTTGCTACGAATGGGATCGATTTTTTGATTTGGTACGCCAGAAAAGAGCCGCTACCGTTATTAAAGAGTATGGATTTTTACGAGCTAACAAACGAGGTTTCTATTTCCGTGAAGGAATTAATGAATTATTCCCCATTCCTCAGAACGAAATTGATATTTCAAACGGAGTGGTTGAACAAAATCCTGGTTATTGATCTTTTAAATAAATATGATAAATATGAAGACAATTATAAAAGTATGTTTAAGTGTATGCATCTCCTTATTATTCGTATCTTGTGACGAGGAATCTATTTCTACTCCGGTAGCATCGGTAACCGTCAATCAACAAGAGTTTTCGATTAATGAGACAATGGTTATTCATTTTACAGGTGTTGCCGATCAGGTGTCTATTTATACCGGAGATAATATGCATAAATACGATCTCAGAACAGAAAGTAATACGGGATTTGTGGTTAATAAAGGTTTATTCACCTATTCATATTCGGTTTCCGGGCAATATAAAGTAGTATGTGTAGCATCTACTTATTCAGATAAAGCTGAAGAAATAAGACAGGACACATGCTCTTTCATCGTTACGGTAACTGATGATGTAACTGAAATTGATAAGCTTTCTTGTGCTCAAGTATTGTATGACGAAGTGTTTGCACAGAAATATCCAAATGATGAATGGTTAATGGTCTTACCCAGAAAGGTAAAATACAGTACTGCTGCAGTAGCTATACCACTTACAGGTCAACGATTAAAATTCTATATCCAGTCGGATTCAACTAAAGTGCTTATCAACGGAAATCCGTATGTAAGTGCAACAAAATATAATCTAACTAATCCGGTCGATATTCAGGTTACTTCGAATTATGGAACGGTTCGTCCGTATAAGCTATATACGATTTACTATCCCGAATTTGACACCTTTAAATTAAACGGTGTTGCAGGAACGGTTGTACGTTCGGAATTCGACTACAGCTATTTTGAAATAGGAGTAACTTTACCGACAGGTACTGATGTAACTAATCTTGTTCCTGAATTTTCTCTGTTCTCACCCACGGATAAAGTGTATATCGGAGATGTAGAACAAATATCAGGAAGTTCAGCGGTTGATTTCACTCAAAATGTAAGTTATCGTATGGTTTCAACTTCGCCGGATAATCCGGATATGCAAGCTGAATCTACAATAAAAGTAAAAGTGAAGAATCAGTAAACCTAAAAATGAAAATATGAAAAGAAATATCAAGTTTTTAATTGCTGTATTGTTGCTGTCTTCTTTTGGCACGTCTTCTTTCGGGAAAGATGTGTATGTATATAGCGGCGAAGGAGGTTTGCGGCATACGCTGACCGGTGTACGAAAGATTACATTTACGAGTACTGAGATGAATGTAGCCCAGTCCGGTAATGCAGCAGCGGCGATTCCTCTCGCAGATTTCGACTTTTTTACCTTTGAGCCAAAGGCAATTTCCTCTACCTTTCCACAAGAGGCCGGCAACGGCATCTCCGTTTCTTTTGACGGCAGCAACGTGTTGCGCATTCACAGTGAAAATACGATTTCGAATGTTGAATTGTATTCGATACAAGGCACTAAATTGCAAACGGAAAAACCGATGCAGCATAATCCTGCCTTATCGCTGGCTTCATATCCTGCCGGTGCATACTTAGTGAATATTGCATCCGGAGGAAAAATAGTAACATGTAAAATCGTAAAAAAATAGGCTATGTCGAAAAATAAGAATTATACGAAAATATGGGTAGCTGTTTGCGTGTTGCTCGGTGCGATAGCCCTGACTGCCCAAGACCTATTGTCGGTATATAAGAATAACGCCGTTGTCTTCAGTGAAAATACGGAAAATATCGACAGCGTAGCGATTGAAGAAAATAAAACTAAACTCACAATCTACAATCAAGCTAATGCCGCGCTTTACAGCGCGCTTTTGGCAGATATAGACAGCATTACGCTGGATGCACCCCAAAAGCTGGTTGCAGACCTGCTGGATGTTATTTTCAATGCTGATGGAACCGCTACCGACGTCTCGGAGATGGGGAGCAGCGTGGAGTTTATAAAGGGGCCCAAGTCAATGACTTATTATAATGAGTCGCTCGGCCGGCACGTTGCTTGGTTTGACAACACTCCCGGGGATAATGCCTATTCCGGATATTATAAAGTCAATTTCGAAAGCAATGCGGCATTCCGCGCGGCTTTGGCCGACGGGCATACACTCGAAGTCTTGTTTACTTATAACGATAATCTGCCTATCGGCAAAGAAGTGAAGCCATTCAGTGCGATGCAGGCAGGTGGCACCGGATTTTTACTTTCCAACAATCCTGCGGGCAACGATAATAACATAAATTTCATTTCGCACCTGGGCGGAAGCTGGCACTACTCATACGGAAAAACACGCCCGGCAAAAGGGACTTACTACCACGTGATCGGTGTTTGGGATAAAGAGAATAAAGAGTCGCGCATATACGTGAACGGGGAGTTGAAAGATACGAAAGCGAATGCCGGATCTTTGCAATTTGCCGCAAGCGGTTCCAACTGGTTTGCCATTGGAGGAGATGCTACTCCTTCCTCTACGATAGCGGCGGAAGCGGCATGGAGAGGTGATATTGCCATTGTCCGGGCATACGACGATCCGCTCACGGATGAAGAAGTGCAAGCACTCTGGATGGATGTTGAAGATAAAATTGTAAATACGCCGTTTTCGGTAAAAAACATCATCTTTTTGCCTAAAACCACAGTAAAAACGGGTTCAAAATTTACCATCATAGCCGACGGATTTAGCGATGGCGACAAGGTACGATTGATGTCCACGGCCGACGAGAGCAAGGTACTTGATTTTGACGCGGTTTACACTGAGTCTGAAAAAACTTTGAGAATTACGATAGGCGAAAATTTCGAGTCGGGTGAATATAAAATGTTTGTAGTGCGCGGCGAAGACGCCGTTCCGCTGGGCACAACATCTCTTACGGTAGGCGACGTGGTGGAGCGCGTGAAAATTACGGCTCACAGAGGATACTGGCAAAGCGGTGTTCCGCAGAACTCCATCGCCGGATTCAAAGCCGCTTATGGATTAGGAGTTTACAATTCCGAGTCCGATTTTTGGCTGACGAAAGATAATGTTATCGTGTGTTGCCACGACCAATCAATTCAAGGCAAAGACATTCCATCTTCCAATTATTATGGTGATTTGGAAAACGTTAAATTAGCCAATGGCGAATCGATCCCCGTTTTCCAAGATTACTTGGATGTGATGAATAGCGATGAGTACAAAAATTTGGACATGAAACTCCTTATCGAGCTGAAGCCGAACAACAATAATTTGGTTGATGCTATTGTCGCTGCGGTAGCGGCCGCCGGTTTGGAAGATAAAGTGGAATACATTGCTTTCAGTTATGCTCTTTGCCAATATACCGCGTCTGTTGTCCCGGCAGGAACTTTGGTTGGTTACAACAACGGCGATGTTCTTCCAAACAATTTTGCAACAGGCATTAACTGGATGAATTACGAGAAAGGGAAAATAAGAAGCAATCCGAGTTGGGTAAAAGAAGCACACGACAAAGGTTTATTTGTTTCTGTCTGGACTATCGTCAATTCTGTTGATGAATTTATGGAGTTTGTAACCCGCGGCGTCGATTGCATAAGCACGGATTATCCGCACATAATGCAAAGATTGCTTAATTTATTGTATGGGGATGACAACGACGACGAAGGCAATACACCCCAAAAACCGGTTGCAAACCTGCTGGATGTAGTTTTTAACGCCAACGGAACTGCCACGGACATTTCTCCGATGAACAACATCGTGGAAGTTATTGCGCCCAATTCTACATTAGATACCTATTTTAATGAAACGTACGGCTGCTATGTGGCTAAATTAGACAATGCCTGGGGAACAGGCTCTTTGGGGAGTACGCCGAATTATTGCAAAATAGATTATAAGGAAAACGAAGCTTTCAAAAACGCCTTAGCCGACGGTTATACGCTCGAAACCTTGTTCAAGGCTGTTTATACGCCTCCCATCGCAAATGAGGAAGCTAAGTGGTTTTCCGCGCACGAAGCCGGCGGCACCGGTTTTATGATTTGTAAAATAGATATGAACGGTAGAAGAAACGAATTGACTTTCTTGCCTAATGTTTCTCCACAGCCGGCTAACTCCTGGAAATGGGCAACCAGCGGCGTTGTCCCCGAACCCGAAGTATTCTATCACGTAGTAGGGGTTTGGAACAAGGATAAAGGCGAGGCATATATCTATGTAAACGGCGAATTGAAAAATACCGTGGCTGCCGTTGGTAATTTCAACTTTCCGCCCAATGTCAATGCTCAATGGTTTGGCATAGGTTGCGATGCCGGTCCTAACGGCGGTCAGTTTGGCGGAAAATGGGAAATCGTTTCGGCGCGAATTTACGATGAGCCGCTTACTCAAAAAGAAGTTTCCGCTCTGTGGAGTCAAGTGAAAAAGATGCAGGAAAACGCTAAATCCGAGATGGTTACGGATGTGGAGTTTTATTCGGGCATAGCGGTGCTGAAGGGCAGTTCTTATGCCGTTGCGGGCAAAGGATTTGAAGCGGGCGACAACATTCGTTTCCAGTCGATAAAAGACGAAGCGAATGTGGTGGTGCTTGGTGCCGAATCTGTTGATGAAGCAGGCATAAAAGTAACTATTCCGGCAGGATTCATCACAGACCAATACCGTCTTCTGTTGGTGCGGGGAGAGCAAATACAGGATTTAGGATTAGCATCGATTGTAGTGGTTACGGAATTTCCGAAACCGGCAAAAATTATTGCGCACCGAGGATATTGGGATGTCGCAGGCTCTGCTCAAAACTCGCTGGAATCTATCCGAAAAGCGCAGGAAATAGAAGTTTACGGAGCGGAAATTGATATTTGGATCACAACCGACGGTTATCTGATGTTGAACCACGATGAGTCGTTTGGCGGAGTTTCTATTCAGAACTCCACGTACGCGCAGGTTAAAAACCTAACGCTGAGCAACGGCGAAAAAATGCCGCAACTGCAAGACTGTCTTGAACTTTTGAAAACGAATAAGCAAACAAAACTGATCATCGAATTCAAAACCCATTCGACCCAGGCACGAAACATGGCTGTTGTTCAAGCAGCGATGGCGGCTGTTGCAGCCGAAGGTCTTCAGGATTGTGTAGAGTATATTGCATTCGACTTGGAAACTTGTAAAGAAGTGGTGAGAATCGATCCTACCGCAAAATCATCTTATTTGAAAGGCGGGATGGCTCCTGCTACTCTTAAAGACTTCGGCATTACAGGTATTGACTATCATCAGGCAGAATTCCGAAATAATCCGCAATGGATACAGGAAGCTAAAGACTTGGGAATGGATGTTAATGTATGGACGGTGAATACTATCAGCGACATGGCATTCATGACTAATCTTGGCGTTCAATTTATCACTACGGACAAACCGGTAGATGCTTTGAAGATACGCGAGTATTACACGGAGAACCAGAAATAAATGATTCACCTTAGTATAATGAAAGAAAGAAGTCATTTAAATGTTTAAATCAAAATCTAAATAAGTTCATTATGAATAAAATTTTGAGGATAACCGCCATTTCCTTCCTGCTGTTTTTCGGCTTGCAAAATGTTCTCGCGCAAAAAGACGGATTTATCCCACCAAAGTCGGACAATCCCGATTCATGGTCGATGATACTGCTTCCCGACCCGCAGACGTATATGAAGTATGATTACAACCAGCCTTTGTTCGACCTGATGTTGGCGTGGATTACGCGTAGTCAAGAGGCATTAAATACTCAATTAGTACTTTGCACAGGCGATATCGTGGATATGAACGATTATCTAAATCCGGATTATATCCATTTTAACCAGTCAAGCAAAGCGCAATGGGAAGCTGCCGCTCGACTATTTGGACGCTTGGACGGAAAAATCCCCTACATATCGACCACTGGAAACCATGATATTGGATTTGGCAATGCTGAAAATAGATATTCTAATTACGACCAATACTTTCCAGTAGATAAAAACTGGAAAAGCCAACGAATGCTGAAAGATGTAGGACGCGACATCAACGGCAAACCGAGTTTAACCAATGCGACTTACGAATTCATTTCTACGCATGGAAAGAAATTTCTGGTGTTGGTATTGGAGTTTGCGCCTCGGGACGAAACACTTGTTTGGGCAAAAAACACCATAGACAAACCAAAATATGCTGACCATTCAGTTATTTTGCTGATTCACTCGTATTTAGGATCAAACAACAAGCACATAGAGACAGAAGGTTATCCAATAGAAGGAGCGAATTACGGAAAAGCTGTATGGGAAAAACTGGTCAAATCATCAAAAAATATTGAAATGGTTTTTTCAGGACATATCGGTGTAGCAAATGATGAAAGGGCGCATGTCGGCTTTCGAACAGATATCAATGCCGGAGGTAGAAAGGTAAATCAAATGACTTTCAACGCGCAAGCACTCGGTGGTGGTTGGCATGGTAACGGTGGCGATGGCTGGTTACGCATATTGGAATTTCTACCCGACGGTAGAACGGTGAAAGTGAAAACTTTCTCGCCTTTATTTGCCGCTTCTCCTACAACGCAGAAATACGCTTGGCGAACTGAGAGTTATGATGAGTTCACTTTTACACTCGACGAAAGATAAACAAAAATTAATTAATTTAAAAAATCAAGCATGAAGAAAAATTTTTTATATCTATTATTTTTTATTTTTACCTTTGGAGAAGTCTCCGCTCAAAAATGGACAAACCCTTTCACATTAGGGAATGAATGGGGGCAATACGGAATAGGTGATCCTTATATATTGAAATACAACGGATCGTATTATTTGTATTGTAGCACCAGGGATAGAACAGAAGGTGTAAAATGTTTTGTTTCGAAAGATTTAGTCAACTGGTCTGCTGCATATATGTGCTCGACCGATCCGATTACTCGTGGGGCTTATGCCCCCGAAGTCGTTTATTGGAACGGTACTTTTTATATGTACACCTCGCCGGCAGGTAATGGGCATTATGTGTTGACCAGTACGAGTCCGACCGGACCTTTCACCCGTGTTACTGAAAACTTTGGGAAAAGTATCGATGGTAGTGTCTTTATTGAGGATGACGGAACATGGTATTTTTACCATGCCGGAGGAGGAGGTGGAGGCATGCAAGGCTGCACGATGAGCAGTCCGACTACCGTAGGAGCCGGAAGAAACATAGGGGTTTCCATGAATAACGATTGGACGGAAGGACCTACCCTTATCAAAAGAAATGGTGTGTATTACATGATTTATACAGGCAATCACGTTATTAGCAAAGGCTATCGGATTGATTATGCCAAAAACACAAGCGGACCGCTTGCTACATTTACTCCGCAAGCAAAACAAAATCCCATCTTAGTAAATACCGAAGGAACTAACGTGGGACTTGGTCATGGAAGTGCGTTTATCGGTCCCGATTTGGATTCTTATTATTATACTTACCACAGTCTCGCCGGAGATTACGGTTGGGGTCCGTACAGAAGGTTCAACTACGACCGTATCGCATGGAATGGAGATAAAATGACTATACTTGGTCCCACGGTATGGGCACAAGAAGCACCGGAAATGCCAACTGGTTACGATTTTTTTGAACGAGCAGAAATTGGCAGCGACTGGACTATGCCCAACGGCGGTAACTGGGGAATTTATAATTCCGAACTGATGTATCAGGATAAATTTGACGATACAGAGGAAACTTGGCGCAAAGCACTTTATATTACCGAAACAGAATCCAACTACACCGCAGAATTTACTGCTAAGGAAGTTAGTCGCCACAATGACAATGCAAAATATGGTGCTGTATTTGGCTATACAGACGAACAAAACTACGGTATCGCACTGTTTCGTAGCAAAACCAATCAAATAGAAATCAATTTCCAAATCAATGGTGTGTGGGGAACTCCGAAAATGGTTAATTTACCTGCCGGTTATGACTACACCAAATGGCATAGTATAAGAATAGAAAAATCGGGTACTAACTATAAGTTTTTTGTTGATGGCATGCTGAAAAACACATCGACAAGTGCTTTGGGAGCCGGTAAAATCGGATATATGAACAGTTGGAGTCATAGCGACTTCGGATATATCGCTTTCAGTAATAAAGTAAATGGTTCGGGTATCTTTGATATATATAAACCAATCCCTGGAACGATAGAAGCAGTTCATTACAATACAGGTGGAGAAGGCGTAGGTTATCACGAACTGACACCGGGTAATGCCGGAGGAAAATATATTCGTGAAGACGATGTAGATATTAGCAACTGTAGCGAGGGAGGATATGCCATTACCTCTATTCAGGCAGGAGAATGGTATGCCTACAACGTTAATACTCGCTATCCTTTGACTTATAATGCCGGAATACGCTATGCTTCAACGCAAAACGCAAGCTTTAGAATTTTACAAGATGATAATGTAATTGCAGATAATATTGAATTATCATCAACAAACGGTGCATGGAAAACGGTTATAGTAAAAGATCTAAACTTGACAAACGGCTACCATACCTTGAAAGTAGAAGCTATTTCAGGCGAATTTTCCTTATACGATATGCAGTTTGATTTAGCCCTCAATACTCCTACAACCAAAGAAGATAACTTCGATGGAGGAACTGCAGGGTGGTATTACATCGATGGAGCATGGGAGATTCGTTCAGGACAAGCATATATTAAGGGTTACGGAAAACGTACGATGACAACAGGCACTGCACCGTGGACTGATTATACGGTTCAGGTGGATGTTACATATATCAATGGCATGAACGGTGGACTTCTTTTGCGGGCAAAAAATTTAGCTTTGGGAAGTAATGGTACCAGTCCACAAGCAGGAACCGATTTTCTACAAGGCTATTATATCAGCTTATCCTCAAATGCAGTTGTATTAGGAAAACAAAACTATAATTGGGCTCAACTGAAATCGGCACCGGGAAATTATGTTACAAACAAAAAATACACGCTTAAAGCAAGTATCATTGGTGCTGATATCAAGGTATATGTTGATGATGTGCTTGTGATGGAATACACCGATCCAAATCCTTTTGTAACAGGACGCCCCGGTCTGCGAGTACATAATACCGAGGTCTATTTTGATAACTTCAAAGTAACCGTTCATGATGGTGATGTTTCATCAGTCAAAGAATTAAATATATCTAAAAATAATATTTTTATATATCCTAATCCTGTAGATACAATGCTTTCAATTCATAATATTTCTGATGCTTCCGATATTTCAATTTATGATGTGAACGGACAGAAAGTGTTTCATTCACAACTAAATGGTGAAAGTTACTTGACATTGAATATGAGTGATTATCAAGATGGTCTCTATTTGGTAGAGCTGACAGGTAATGATAAAAGTGTAGTTCGGAAATTTATAAAGAATCAGTAAATCAAAGCATGAAAAAAAGTTTTTTGTATATATTATTTCTCATATTCACGGTAGGTGAAGTTTCAGCACAAAAATGGACAAATCCTATAAGAATGGTGGGGGAATGGAGCGGTATAGGTATTGCCGACCCATATATATTAAAATATAGAGGATCATATTATTTATACGGCACAGGTAGCAGTACAGGAATTAAATGTTGGGTATCAAAAGATTTGGTTAACTGGTCTAATTCCTATACATGTGCTACTGAAGGTGGAGCTTATGCACCCGAAGTCGTTTACTGGAACGGCTTATTTTACATGTATACATCACCTTCAGGCAATGGACATTACGTACTAACCAGTACGAGTCCGACCGGACCTTTTACTCGTGCTACCGGGAACTTAGGAAAAAGTATTGATGGTAATGTATTCATCGAGGACGATGGAAAATGGTATTTTTACTATGCCGGAGGAGGTGCGGGAGGCATGCAAGGCAGCGAGATGAGCAGTCCGACTGTTATTGGGAGCGGAAGAAACATAGGTGCTTCCATGAACAATAATTGGACAGAAGGAGCTTCAGTTATTAAAAGAAACGGCGTTTATTACATCATATACACAGGAAACCACTTCCTAAGTAAAGGATACCGGATTGATTATGCTAAAAACACAACCGGACCGCTTGCTACTTACACTCCTCAATCAAAACAAAACCCTATTCTAATTAATACTGAAGGAGCTAATGTCGGATTGGGTCATGGTTGTCCATTTATCGGACCCGATTTGGATTCATACTACTATGCCTATCACAATCTTGATGGTACTGTTAGGATGTTTAACTACGACCGTATAGCATGGAATGGAGATAAAATGACTATACTCGGTCCTACCGTTTGGGCGCAACAAGCACCCGAATTGGCTGATTTTACCGACTTCTTCGAACGAACTGAGGTAGGTGAAAATTGGATTACATCTGGTGGAAATTGGGGAATTACAAATAAAGATTTTCTGTATCAAAATGTCTCAGCCGGTGAAACAAAAATTATAAATAATGTAGCTACCGAAAAAAACTACACCGCTGAGTTTACTCTTCAAAGAGTTGGAAGTACAAATGCAAACTCTAAATTTGGAGCTGTATTCGGCTATACAGACGAATCGAATTACGGTATTGTAGCTGTACGTGATCAAAGCAAGAAGTTGGAAATAAGTTTTAAGATAAACGGTATTTGGTCATCAACAGTATCAGCCGATTTACCCTCTGAATTCAACGGTGCAAGCTGGCATGCTATACGAATTGAAAAATCAGGAGAAAATTATAAATTTTTCATAGACGGTATGCAGAAGGCTGCTTTGACAAGTCAATTGGCAGGTGGTAGAATTGGTTATATGACTAACGAAAGTAAAGCCAATTTCGGATATATCGCTTTCAGTAACAAAGTCAACGGTTCGGGTATCTTCGATGTATATAAACCGATTCCGGGAACAATAGAAGCCGTTCATTACAATACAGGAGGAGAAGGTGTAGGTTATTACGAGCTGACTCCGGGCAATGCAGGCGGGAAGTATATTCGAGAAGATAATGTTGATATCAGTAATTGTAGTGAAGGAGGATATGCTATTAGTTCAATTCAGGCAGGAGAATGGTATGCCTACAATGTCAACACACGATATCCTTTGACGTATAATGCCGGAATACGTTATGCTTCAACACAAAACTCCAGTTTTAGAATATTACAGGATGATAAAGTACTTTCAGATAATATAGAATTGCCTTCAACAGGAGGTGTATGGAAAACAGTTATTGTGAAGAATCTAAACTTGACCAATGGCTATCACACTCTGAAAATAGAAGCTATTTCAGGCGAATTCTCCTTATACGATATGCAATTTGATTTGGCTCTCAACACTCCTTTGACCAAAGAAGATAACTTCGATTCTGGATTTACCGGCTGGTATTATAGCGACGGTACGTGGGAAACGCGTTCAGGGCAGGCTTATATAAAAGGCTATGGAAAACGTACAATGATAACCGGAACTGCACCGTGGACAGACTATACTGTTCAAGTAGATGTTACCTATATCAGTAATATGAATGGCGGAATTCTTTTACGAGCAAGAAATCTATCCTTAGGAAATGATGGTAGCAGTGCGCAAGCAGGAACTGATTTTCTGCAAGGCTATTACGTGAACATAGACCGCAGTGCCGTTATATTGGGAAAACAAAACTATAGCTGGACTCAATTAAAATCAGTACCCGGAAACTATGTGTCAAGTAAAAAATACACACTCAAAGCAAGTATTATAGGTGCTGATATCAAGGTGTATGTAGATGATGTGCTTGTGATGGAATACACCGATCCAAATCCTTTTGTGACAGGACGGCCTGCCCTTCGAGTGCATAGTACTGAAGTTTATTTTGACAATTTCAAAGTTACTGTCTATGATGATAATGTGTCATCGGTGAATGAATTACATATATCTGAAAATGACATCTTTATACATTCTAATCCTATAGATGCAATGCTCTCAATTCATAATATTTCCAATTTTTCCGATATTGAGATTTATAATATGAACGGACAGAAAATATATCATTCACAACTAAATGGCGAAAACAATCTGACATTGGATGTAAGTAACTATCAGGGTGGTTTTTACTTGTTAAAGCTTACAAGTGGAGATAAAAGTATAGTCAGGAAATTTATCAAAAACCGGTAAATCTGCAAGAAGTTGGAAATAAACAAATGGTAATTTTCTCTACTTGTTTTTATCAGAAGTCATCTTGACTTTTCAAATCAATCAACTACAATTGCGAAGGAATTCCCTTGCTTCGCGTTATCTAACCCACTGCGGCTGATTGGGAGTTCCCTCAGTCGCTCCTTTGGCTTCGCCAAGTCGCTCCATCGGGATGACACGCTCGCTTGCGGACAGGGGTAACCGGTCGTTTGGCATTGTAAAACATAACAGCCAAGACGCACGACCGGTGCAAGGTTTCCTGCGCCGCCACTGCAAAAAGAATGATGTTACAGAAACACTTCGAGTGGCGGTATATACCGTCTGCTAACGAGCGTGTCCTCCTGTCCAATTGTAGTCGGTTGAATAGCGAGCATATTAGCTGCGTAGCAGCGTGTTATTTATAGCAGACTAATTCTCTCTGTTGTGTAATTTCATATTATTGAATAACTCAATTGCTGATTTTACAATCTGATCCATGTCAAAATACCTGTATCCACCAAGACGACCTCCGAAGAAAACATTCTTTTCTTTTTCTGCCAATGTTTTATAGCGTTGATACAAACAATTATTTTGTTCTGTGTTTATAGGATAAAACGGTTCTAACCCAATTTCCCATGCTTGCGGATATTCACGTGTTATTACTGTTTTAGGTTGTTGTCCTAACTCGAAGTGTTTATGTTCAATAATTCGTGTGAAAGGGATTTTTCTTTCAGTGTAATTAACTACGGCATTACCTTGAAAATTGTCGGTATCGAGCACCTCGTTTTCAAAATATAGAGATCTGTATTCCAATGCTCCAAAACAATACTCATAATAGGTATCAATCATCCCGGTAAATATAACCGTTTCGGCTTCTTTAGCCAGATGTCGGTTTTGCAAAAAATCCGTGTTTAATAATACATCGCATTGTGAGAAGCATTTTTCAAAAATAGGGTTGTAACCTCCTTTAGGAATTCCTTGATACGGGTCGTTGAAATAGTTATTGTTGTATGTGAAGCGGAGAGGTAATCGTTTGATGATAAAGGCAGGCAGTTGCGTTGCAGCTATTCCCCATTGTTTTTCGGTATATCCTTTTATCAGTTTTTCATAGATGTCGCTTCCAACTAATGATAAAGCCTGTTCTTCCACATTCTTCGGGTCGTCTATTTTCACTCGTTGCGATTCGATTTTTGCTTCTGCCTCTTCGGGCGTTGTCGTTCCCCAAAGCTGATAAAAAGTATGCATGTTGAACGGTAAGTTATAAACTTTGTTTTTATATCTTGCTAATGGCGAATTAACGTAATGGTTAAATTCGCATAACTCGTTCATGTAGTCCCATACTTCCTTATTAGAGGTATGAAAGATATGCGCACCATATTTATGCACATTGATTCCTTCTATGTTTTCACAATAGAGATTTCCGCCAATATGGTTTCTCTTTTCTACAACAAGGCATTTCTTGCCTTGCTTCGTGGCTTCACGAGCAAAAATGGCATTGAAAAGCCCTGCACCAACAAGGAGGAAATCGTATGTTAGCATAGTTTTACTCCTATGATGTTTAATCCGATATAAGTGAGTGACGACAAATCAGGAAAAAATGAATCAGTAATTTGTTTATCAATATATTCTTCTACAGAAAATTGAGACAACGATGTTTTATCTAAATTTGGATATAAAGTATATTGTTGTAAATCTTTGATGACGACATCCATATCATCAGTATTGCTTGGAGATATATCGAGTTGCTTTATACGAGAAAGTATTTCACCTGTCAACGCAGGGCATAGTTTGGTTGATGATAGCGTATTTTGCATTATTTCCACATCCGAAAAGTGATATTTCATTTCTGGAAATGTTGCTAATACAAATGATAAAAATTTCTTCATTGTTCTTTCTGCTTTCTGTTTGTACATTCCACAATCGTAAACGCCAATTAAAAAATGAATTGCGGAATTGATGAACATGGGATTTAGTGTCAATTTGTTAATAGTATAAATCAAATCGAGGCCTTCCAACAGAGATGAAACCAATTTATTCTTTTGTATGCTTCTACTTCCTGTTTTTATTCGGGACAAGGCGTAAAAACCGGCAGAAAAAACAGGAAAATTAGTTTTTGTATCAAACGTAAATTGTCCGCTATAATCTTGGGATAATTTCACATCAACGTCTTTAAACAATTCATCCCGTTTTTCGTTTGTTGCTATGAAATGGTTTTCTATCAAATGATTTAATCCCAATCCGATACCAGCCACACCGTCTGATAATGAGGGGGTTACAATCATTTCCAGCATAGCAAATATCTCATCCAGTAAATCATCTGCTTGTTTGTTATAAACCGGTTGGGATGCATATCGGGAATAATGATACAGAAACACGGCAATCCCCATTTTCCCTTTTATTAATCCGTTATTTTCACAGTTTTGCAAATTGAGAATTAATAGATTAGCTATTTTCTGAAGTATTTTATCCATGTTTTTTGTCTTTCTTATATTGGATTACTTTTCTGAAGAAGTCGATTAAGTCCGGTACATGATAATCGAAACTAAACCGCAGGCGATTTTTCATGACATTAGACCGTAACTGTTCCATTTTTACCTCGTCTGTTAATTGTTTCTTTAAATCTTCATAGTCGGTATATAGGATACCGATATTTAATTCCTCAATTCGTTTTTGCGTAGCAACAATATGACCGGTATTGTCGCGTAGAATTACAGGTAATCCTGCCGACATATAGGTATTGATGCGTGCGGGTATATTCAAATCATCCCATGAAGCTTTCAGTATATTACCGTTATTTTTACTTTCCAAATTATGTAGCCATGCTGCGTCATAGCGCGACAATTCTTCTACCCAATTGAGAATAGAACAGTGTGGATGGATGTGTAAATGGTTAGGTGCTACTTGTAATAAGATGTTATTTCCCTTTTCATGTGCTTCATGATAGTTTTCGGTATATAAGTGTATGTGGATATTTTGTTCGGCTATTACTGCTAATTCTGTAGGAGTAATACCAACCATTCGTCCGGCAACAAGCGTATGAATACCTCCTTCCGATTCAGATATACGTTTGTTTAAAGGTTTGTGGAAATAATTCTGTTTGGGTAAATCTCCATCAAGAATGTAATTTAAACCACTTTCGGGAATAAACTGTTCATACCATTCTTTTACCGTTTGGTTGAGAAATATCTTACCATCGGCAAAAGTATATAAATAGATCAATTGATTCCACCATCCGTCTTTTAGGCATGCTGAAGGTCCCTCTTTAAAATGCCAGACAAAAGGGATGTCTCTATTTTTCTTCAAGACATCATAAGCTAAAGGAACGGCTGGCCAATTTAATAGAGCGTATATAACATCCGGATTAATTTCTTTAATTCGTTGCTCCCAATTTTCAAACGGAATGTCTTCGATATGACCGAAAGAAACCGGGCCTACTGCATTAAAAGTAAACGCAGGACGTTGTATCCACAAACCATATAGCTTATGCCCTGCTTCTTCTAAGGCATAGATTCGTTCGGAATTATATGCCAGTTCTCCGACCAATAAAATTTTTAATGGATGTTTATCGGGATTGACCTGCTTGCGGAAGTCTTTGTATAATACTTCCTCATCAATAAATTTGTATTTGGAAACACGTATTTTGATTGGTTTATCCACTTGATAAAACAAACGGTAATAACTCAATCCGCCACCGTATTTTTCTGCTAAAATTCTATGACGCTGATGAGGGTGTCTTGTCCAAACACAAGTAATGGCTCGCGTGGCTACGAAAGAACCTTTATCCAATAATTTGTGCCAAAACATTAGGAATAGATCTTCTGTAATCCAGTCCTTCCGCTCCAGCCACCGGTCAGTCGTTTTCTTATGCATTGTCTGTACTAATTGCAGACAATATCCGGGGCGTGTCCGGATGGTTTGATTTTCAGGGGCAATCGATATTGTGTCGGCTATCGCGTAAATCATGCCACTATATGCTAAAGCAATATCGCCGTATTTTTCGATTTTTTCCACTAACGATTCCAAGTGATCTTCGTAGTAATAATCATCGGAAGGCAGATAAGCGATATAGTCATATTTAGCTCTGTCCAACCCCTGATTTAGAGCATAACCCAAACCTTGGTTTTTTTTATTCTTGATATACGTAATTTTTTTATTCTGTAACAAATCGAATAAACACGCTTCGGTATCATCCGTGCATCCGTCATTGATAATAACAAGTTCCCACTCTTTATAAGTTTGTTTCAGCAAACTTAAAATAGCCCTACGTATAAATGCCGATTGATTGTATGTCGGCATAATAACTGTAACTCCATTGATCATAACAATTAAAAGCTACCATTAATAATCTGTTGAGGAATTAGCTGTTAGCTTATATATCGGGGAAGAAAACTTATTGTATGCTTCAGAATGTGTTCCACCCAAAATAGGATCATAATACGTGTAATATGTTGTTCCACCACTTTGAAAATAACTGGTAATCACTACGTAACGGTTAGCCGAATATTTATAGAGACCTGAAGTTACTTGTTGTTCTGAATATAACTTTGCCAAAACGGGTTTTCCGGTTGCATCCAATTCTCCTTTTATATTATTGATACTATAGCCATAATTTTTTGTTTCAAAATAACCCGGTATATAACTATGTCCCGGATACAGCGCAAAAAAATTACGGGGTATAGTCGAAAGATATGCCTTGTATTCATTGTAATAAGTCGTCAAACTTCTCCCTGTTATATGCGACAAACAACTCAAAAATGAAATAATCATCATGGGAGTATCTCCAACATAAGAATAACTATCGCCCCAGCTATGAGGAGTATGGTAAGTAACATCATAAAGATCTGGATATGGATATGGATATGGATATGGATTTTCACCATAACCATATATAAACCAACGATATACTCCTTCTTCATCATAACTACCAATACCGTGTTCATTCAACCAGGTTACTAAATCCGTGGCTTCGCTACCACCCACTATTCCTTGTTTTTCTTCATTACTCAATTCCGGAAAAACCCTACCAAGTCCTTTTAAATCGTTTCTTGTGATTGTTTTCATAATTGTTTATTTTTTGTAAATTTCTTCTTTTCTCTTTTGCTCATTTCCTCCATTTTCATTTCATCCGTCAGTTCGCAGGTATATGTTCCACCAGTTTTCAACTTCGTTTTTCCTTCATTGGCAGTTTGGAAAAACGGATGAAAATGCGTGTGTTTTCGAGGAGAATTGTTTACCATCTTATTCCTGTCCAAAAAATAAGCTGTAAAATTAACCGTATATCTGTCTAAATATTTCTCAATAACGGCAATCGGACTGCCCATGTTGATTTTTTGTCCGGCAGAAACCAGAGGTTTGCCAATGAAGATATATCCACTGAAACTTCCATCATCGTGATACAGAGTGATTTGTGATATATCACCGGCAGGTTTAAAATTTTTACCAGCCTGATCGGTCAAATTATCGTCGCACATCACGCCGCCTCGGCATGCATAAAGCGTATCCGAAGGTAAGTTAAAATATGTTTCCTCTCAAATTCCCAATACTGTTGCTCCTATCGTGTCTTTGACCGCTACCGGCAGCGCATAAATGAAGTCGGTATTTGATTTTTTTGTAATGTTGCCCCGATATATTTCTCTACTATATCTATAGGTAAAAGGGTGTGATTTTACCTTGAAAGTTCTAATTTCTAATTTTCCACGGCCAACTGTGGTTGATATAAATTGATTATGCGATATTCCCTCAAATCCGTTGGCTTCAAGAAATTGAATTCTAACATAGTAATCGCAAAAATCTTTATTGTGTGTATTAAAAGATAGCCTCTCTCGTCCTCCGTCTATATATGCCGAAACCTCAACGGCAGCATTTAGTGGGACGTTTTGTGCATTAGCTTTCCCTACGGTTAACAGTATAGCAACTAATATATAAATTTTCTTATACATTATGATTTGATTTTCATTTGTGAAGCATCGTTTGCAAACTTAAAAAATTAAAACGATATTTGCAAATAATTTTAACAATATTTATGTATGTCAATTCAATTATTTCCTCATGAGTTTCAATTAGATGCTAGAAACTGTGGTCCTGCCTGTTTAAAAATTATTGCTCAATATTATGGTAAAGATTATCCTCTTCAATATTTACAAGATTTATGTGGGATGACCAAAGACGGCGTTTCATTGATGGATATAAGCCATGCAGCAGAAAAAATAGGATTACGTACAATTGCAATACAGATTACTTTAAAGGATTTAGTAGACAAGGTAACACTTCCAGCTATAGCACATTGGAATAATGATCATTTTATTGTTGTTTATCATATTACAGAAAACAAAGTCATGGTCTCCGATCCTGCTATAGGACATATTGACTATACTCATCGGGAATTTGTAGATAAATGGTATAAAGACGATGGAAAATATGGTATCTTGATGGCTTTAGAACCAATGAGTAATTTTGGTTCGTTTTGAAAAGCGGTGCGTTGCCCGAACTTTTTAATCTGCCTACAATTGGAATATTGATGTACGATCAAGTACTGATGACTGAACTTTATATTCTCACCTAATTCATATTGCCTAACTTAATAAAATTACTAATCAAATAATACGCCTATACCCAAATACTTTCCTTTGACAGATGGATATTGCTCTATAAATTCAATATAGTTCTTAGTCTTCTCCAATTTCTTTAAGCAGTCCCACAAAAATGTTGTTTCTTGGCAAGCATCGGAGAAAATGTCATGATGTACTATTATCTTAGAATAGTCCCTTACAAGCATATAATCTTGTAAAGCACCCATAATCCTATGATCACCATCAATAAAAGAAATCTCGGGTTTTTGTTTCTTTATTAACTCAATAAACTGCTCTGATCTTGAAGAACCTTGAAAATAATGTATCTCAAAATTGTCATTTTGAGATATTTCTATATATCGTTCAATAAAGGGTGTTTTCTCCATCAAATCTATAGCTATAGCTGTTTTAAAGTTTGGATTTGATCTACGTAATACTTCACAAGTAGCGATAAATGTACCGCCCCATCGACATCCAATTTCAAGGTAAGACGAGTATTTTTGAGCGTTATTCAATAACCAAATCAAGTATTTTGAAAATTGTTTTGGATTTTGCCAAACATATAGACCTGTTCCATAGTATTCTGACAATTCTACCGGCTGTTCATTTAAGGCTTCATTGTTTAATCCTATTTTTTCAATGACAAACCTTTCCATATAGACTTCATCATATATTAAGTCATCAGGTATTAACCGGAATTGTTCTACAAATCGATCAACATTAGATACAATATTCAGAAAATGAAGTCTTCGCGTGTAATCATCTTTGATCCACATTGTTACTATATCGAATTAAAGTTTTATTTATCCTTGAACCAAAAAGTACCTTTAAAGTCTGTAAGATATTGATCAAAGTCTTTGATGCCGGTGTCTGACATTATGAAATATAAAAATATATCCATTCCATCTTTGCCGATTACCACGCCTCTTGCGCGAGTTAAGTTTTCCTTGCAAACCATTCCTGCCATGTTGTATGGATAAGACAACATATAATCAGCGTTAAATAATGACCGGGCCTCTTCTCTCGGATAATAATGAAGCATCATTTTCAAATCTTCAATGTCTTGCTCCGAAGCTGCACTTAAAAGTTTCCCATATTTAAAGTTACTTTTGATACGATTGTATGACATATTCATTGGCTCTGTAGCTCCAAATAAATCAGGATTGTCCTGAATAACTTTCCCATATTTTAAAACAGATGATTATTGTATATCTATATTTCATTTGATTTAATTATTTAAAATTAACTATAAAAACCTATGCAAAGTAAAAATAAAAAGTCGATATTCGCAAACAAATTTTAAACTATTTTTATGGTATTTATAATAATCCCTCACAACAAGAAGTGATAAATGTCGGAATCACAATACCAATGCTGGATTGGGGATTAAAAAAGCTATTACTTTGGCTGCAGGTGCATACAATACAACTAAACAACGATTCATCGTTGGAAAATCAGATGTAAATAGTCTGACCCTTACTATGAACCGTCAGCGTGAGGCACATAGAAACTATATTAATACCTTAAAAGCCTACTGGTTATTAAGTTACTATCAAATTCGTCGCCTGACTTTGTTTGATTTTGTAAAAGGGAAAAATTTATTTGATTTAACATTAGACGAACTTACAAAATACTGACTGTATCTCATCTATCTTCAAATTACCAATAAAGGACAGTGTAATTAGAGTATAGAAAGACTTATATTTGTGAATATACATACGAAATTCAGATACAAGATATGTGAAGGGGACTTCATCGTTTATTCTCCCTTAAAAATCTCCTATTTTCTCTTTTACTCATTTCCTGTATTTTCATTTGTGAAGTATCGTTTGCAAACTTAAAAAATTAAAACGATATTTTTGCACAAAATGTAAAAACTTTTCATCTTACACTATTGTCAAACGAGCGTGTCCTCACGAACGAACGTAGCTAAGTGAGGGAACTCCTGTGCAGTTGCAATCGGCTGGATAACGAGCAGTGTCTCTTTATCCCAAAGGGATAATATATTTATAGAAAATAACGAATGGTATAAATGGTACGACCCCGAATAGGGGTCTAATGTTATATGTTATTGATACACATCTACAAACATATGAATCCTTCGGATTCAAGATGGATTGCAGACCAACTTACCCATTGCTTTTTTAAGAATGCTTACTGTAAATCGATGATTTAAGCACTGCAAATTGATGATTTAAGCACTGTAAATTGCCTATTTAATCCCTTTATAGACTTACTGCCGACTATCGGTAGTCTATTTGCGGATTATCGGTAAAGTAACTGCGGAGCATCTGTGGAGTAATTGTAGAGCATCGGTAAGGCATTTACGGAGCATCGGTAATTGTTGTGCAGAGCACCTGTAGATATGTTACCGATAACCCGCACTATAAGTAAGAATACTACTGATATACTATGAATAAGCTTTAAGTTGCCGGTTAATTAGCTTATTTTTAGACTTTCCTTTAATTTACCGCTCAGAATGTCTTTGCCGTTACGCGACAAAGTCTGCACTATAAGATTATATTCTCCCGCCGCCAATTCAGGTATCTGAAAGTGTATTTCTGAAGGTTTATTGTAGGAATATAGATTTACTCTGATTTTATCTTCAGGAGCATCAGTCGGAACAAAGAACAATCCTAACCTGGGATCTTTTGTATCTATGCGCAGTCGTTTGCCACTTAACATTCCAATTCCTCCGACTGTGATTGTTTTATTTTTTGTTTCGCTGCAAATATCTGTGAACGTGTATAGAACCGGTGATTGCTTAGAATCTGTTATCTTCACGATCTTAGTGATTTTTATAGGCATTTCCCGTAATCGTTGACCCTCCATTCCTCGAATTTTAATCTGATGGCGTTTGGGGTCGAATTTATCTTCTTTACTGTTAAACGTACCACAAATAGTGGGGCGTGTCCGAAATAGGGGAGTCGCAATGCTATAGCCCTGATTAGCAAAATGTATTACTGATTGTGTAAGTCTCTCGAAATAAGCCATTGCTTGCGGACGTGTAAGACCGGAACCTTCATTTATCATGTGGGTGATGATGTCGTCAAGTTTTTTGGTTCCCGGACTTGAAACAACGGCATAGCAGGATTCGGTTTCTGCTGTAATAGCATTCTCAACAAGCATATACTTAATCATAACATGAGTTTTAGGTAGTAAAACAATATAAATTTAAATTATTATCAGGTCATTTTTCATTTTCCCGATTAAGTGTGCAAATGTATAAATTGTGATTTGAAAAGACATATTTCTGGATTTAATTTAACATATATTTAGTTTTTATTGTCGATTTTGATACGTCGGTAATACGTGATACAAGTAATATCTACAACACCTACAACTTCAATGTCGCCGTATATCTATTTACTCAAAATCCTTTTTTACGAAATGCAATTAGAGAAAATGATGTTTTTAGCTAAATGTATTTAGAAAGATTATTTTGTTTGTCTAAATGGATTTAGAAATTTACTATTCAAACTTTCTTTTTAATTTTAAGAAGCGGTTTTCAGATAATTTTTTAGATAGAGGGGATTCTCTTGCTGCTCGCTATCCAACCGACTACAATAGCACAGGAGTTACCTCACTTCGCGTTATCTAACCCACTGCGGCTGATTGGGAGTTCCCTCAGTCGCTCCTTTGGCTTCGCAAAGTCGGTTGATGTGAAAAGTCAAGACGACTTCTCTGAATAGCTACAATAAGCATTTTTAAAAGGCTAACTAAAATAGCATACATGACACATAAAAGTGCATTATAAATTTTCGTTTATAATTAGAGTGAGTATTTCATAAATGGATAAAAAAATCATACTTTTGTATCAAATTTAATTACATATCCATGACAAGCGAAAAAATTGATAGTTTAGATAAGAAAATATTAGAGTTTATATCAAAAGATGCACGTATACCTTTTTTAGAAATAGCAAGAGAATGTAATGTTTCAGGTGCAGCAATTCATCAACGTATACAGAAATTAAAAAATAGTGGGATAATTAAGGGTTCACAGTTTGTGATTGACAACTATAAGGTTGGCTATCAAACCTGTGCATTTATCGGTATCACCTTATCCGATATTAAATCTTTTGCTAAAGTAGCTGAAGAATTACAAAATATTCCGGAAATTGTTGAATGTCATTATTCAACGGGAAAGTATTCATTTTTCATTAAGATATATGCTCGAGACAATAAGCACTTATTGCAAATAATAGTTGATAGAGTTACAAAAATTAGTGGAATATCAAATACCGAAACTTTTCAGATTTCATTAAATGAAGTGTTTAATCGTCAACTTACAGTGTTTAAAACTACTGAAAATGAGGAGTAAAAGCTATTAGAAAACCGGTGGTCCGGGAGGTGTACCCCCGCCTCTCATTCCACCCTGACCGCCTCCTCGCATCATACCCGGTCCAAACCGCTCACCTTCAGTTCTTTCACCTCTACCTCCTCCTCCAAAACTTCTAAGTTTATAACTGAAGCTAACTAAGAAATATGATGTCAGAGTGTTGTATTTCGTAAAAGAAACTGAATTATCACCTACAACTTGTCTGATATTCAATTGTTGACGAAGAATATCATTCCATTTCAACGATAACACTCCACGACTTTTAAATAATGATTTATCAATTGAGGCATTCCATAAAAGTTCCGACTGATCAAAATTAGAATAGCCTCTTCTGTCAGAATAATTTAAATCGCTATTTAATGTAATATCATATGGTAGTCTGACTACTATATTTCCTCTTATTGTCCAATCGAAAGTTTCAGTCAACCTGTCACTTAAATTATTTAACGAATTAGAATATCTTATAACTCCTCTCCCACCCAATTCGATAACATCATGTGTAAACGTCAATGATAACTGCTCCTGTGCATTATATCTACGAGTAAAACTTAAATCTCCCAAATGCAGATTATCTATATCAATAGCATCTGTGTCTACGCCTTTTGAAGTGTAACCATAATTGGTATTATATCCCACATTGGTACTTGTGTTAAAATGTAAACGCTTCTGAATTATTGGAGTATTAAACATAATATTACCATTGAAAGAAACCGGCAATTCATTGGAGTTTACTGTTTGAGTATATTGCTTACCCGTATTATCATATATTCTGTTTGTAACTAATTCATCTTTTACGAAATCGCCTGACAACCATGTACTGAAAGAAGAAAAAGTTTTTTCATTAAAAGTACTGTACATCAATCTCATATAATTAGAAAAAGATGGATTTAAAGCTGGATTTCCAACGGTTTCTTGCATAAGGTTATCATTATTTTTAACCGGTTGCATTTGGTTAATGGAAGGCTGACGTGTGTTACCTCTATAATCTATTCTTATAAACTCTTTCTTGCCAAAATTATATTGAAAGCGACCGTTGGGTGCAAAGTTTACCACTTCATTGCTAACATCACGAATATCACCGTTTTTGTAGTAGGTCTGACTGTATGTCTGTGATGGTTCAGCTTTAAATCCGATAGTAAGTTTATAATCTTGTTCTGAATATTTATAATTTATTTCAGCAGTTTCTCTATAGAATTTATTTACAAAACTATTACTGTAATCTTCAACATAATTATCCGGATCAGCCGTATATGCCAAAGGATCTTTGCGGAAAAATGCAGTTAAATCATCGGATTTATATTGATCTTTCAAGCTATTCTGATTTGTTGTAGAAAAAGATAAAACAGCCTCTAAAATATTCTTATTATTCCATAGAGGTTCCACAAAAGAAATTCTTGCATCTACATTAAACCTATTGGATTTATTCAAAGTAAATTGATTTACAATAACAGTTGAATCAGAAGTCTTAGTAGAAAAATTGTATCTTTCATTATCACTTTGAGAAAATCCTGACGATACATTAGCAGTTAAAGTGCGCCCAAGCTTTTCAGAAAATTTTCTACTTGCAATAACGCGCAGACCGGCTGACAAGGTGTTGCCTGTACTGGAATTTCGTGCATCACCGTAACTTGTAGTATCCAAATCCTGTAAATATAAATAATCTCTGTAACTATCAGAAAAGCTCATACTATAATTCAAATTTGGCTGTAGAATAATCGTAGTAAGCGTATCAGGCTTCCACTCAGCCTCTAAGCGCATATTAGCAGAGTATTGATTGCTTTTAGAAGTGTTATATGTAGAGTCGTTAAAAATTGAGTTTTTCAAATAACTCTCTTGAGTACCTTTTGTTTCGCTAAAGTTTTGCGAATGATTAAAAGAACCATCGCCACCTATTTTGAGCTTCTCATTTACAATGGTATTGTTATTTAATCCAAAATTTTGTGTTTCGGTAATACCGTTATTTGCTCCCCAACCACCTCTGCCTCTGCCACTTCGTGAGGTGTTCACATTATTTGCACCAACTACTAAAGAGGTTTGTGAATCATCATTCATGAAATTTATATTAGCATTACCATCATACCTGACGATATTTTCAGTATCTAAACCTGCACCACCCATCACACTACCGAAAACACCTTTTCGTCGATTAGATTTAGTAGTAAGATTAATAATACGCTCGGTATCATCATCTTCGAAACCAGTTAGTTTCGCCATATCTGATTTTTGTTCCAGGACTTGGATTTTTTCTATCATTTCTGCCGGAAGGTTTTTTGTAGCCATTTCCAAATCACCATCGAAGAATTTTTTACCATCAACTCTTATCTTTTTGATTTCTTGACCATTGACGGTAATCTTTCCATCTTGGGTAATTTCAACACCGGGCAGTTTTTTCAACAAATCTTCTGCAACAGCATTTTCCTGCACTTTAAAAGCAGTTGCATTATACTCTAAAGTATCACCTTTCACAACTAACTGAGCCGCAGTATCCTTAACTTCGAGTTCTTTTAAAAGCTGAACATCCTCTTTTAATTGAATATTCTTCAAAATAACATCCCTTCGCTCCATAGTGATATTCTCACTATATTCTTCGTAACCAACCGAACTTACAATCAACACGTATTTACCGGGATTTATTTTCGAAAGACTAAACCAACCTTTATTGTTTGTCTGTACCCCCTGAACTAATGTTGAGTCAGAGGCATTTAATAATCGTACTGTAACAAGTTCTAAAGACATTCCATTCTTTGCATCAAAAACAGTAGATTGTATAGATTTCTGTGAGAAAACTAAGGTACTTGTAATAATAAAAATCAGGATAACTGCTAACCTATTCATATTTATGAGCTTATAAAGATAATCAGACATTATCTTTTAATTCTAATTTTTAACTGTTGATTATTGTCAGCTTTTAGAGACTGCAAAAGTAACAAAAGGTTTAATGTTAAAAATGAATTTGTATTTTCTTAGAAAAATTATATTATTTTTATTTACTTTGCACCACGACTTACAAACATCTTAAAATGAACAGATGATTTTAAATTATATTTGGATAGGTTTTGTGATAATTGCCTTTATAGTTGCGTGTATCCAAGCAATATTCTATGGTAATTTACAGATATTCAGCGATATTGTAAATTCTACTTTTGATTCTGCAAAGACAGGATTTGAAATTTCACTTGGTCTGACCGGAGTTCTATCGCTTTGGTTAGGAATTATGAAAATTGGAGAAAATGGTGGAGTAATAAAAGCTTTTTCAAGATTGGTGGCACCTTTTTTCACTAAAATATTTCCTGAAATACCTAAAGATCATCCGGCGATGGGAAGCATATTCATGAATATTTCTGCTAATATGTTAGGATTAGATAACGCTGCAACACCAATGGGTTTGAAGGCTATGAAAGAGTTACAGGAAATCAATCCCGATAAAGAAAGGGCATCTAATCCCATGATTATGTTCTTAGTATTAAACACATCCGGATTGACGATTATTCCGATTAGTATTATGGTATACAGAGCACAATTGGGAGCAGCTAATCCATCAGATATATTTCTTCCGATTTTGTTAGCAACTTTCTTTTCAACTTTGGTCGGGTTTTTAAGTGTTGCTATTATGCAAAAGATAAATCTTTTCAATAAAACTATTTTGCTGACATTAACAGGATTAATAGCTGCTATTGGTGGTTTGATATTCTTTTTAAGTCAAGTTTCCAAAGATCAATTAGCATTATATTCAAATTTTGTGGCAGCATTCGTGCTTTTTTCAGTAATTATCTCCTTTGTAGTAATGGCAGCAGTAAAAAAAGTAAATGTATACGAATCGTTTATTGAAGGAGCCAAAGAAGGATTTAAAGTCGCAATTGGTATAATACCCTACTTGATTGCAATTTTACTCGCTATCGGAGTATTTAGAGCATCGGGAGCAATGGATTTTATTATTGATGGAATAAGCAAAGGAGTAGCGTTATTAGGTATAAATACCGACTTTATCGGGGCATTGCCTACTGCTTTGATGAAACCCCTTAGCGGTAGCGGTGCAAGAGGTATGATGATAGACACAATGACAACCTATGGCGTTGATTCTTTTGTAGGACGTTTGGCTTGTATTGTACAAGGCTCTACCGAAACAACTTTCTATATTTTAGCTGTTTATTTTGGTTCGGTAGGTATCAAAAAAACGAGATATGCATTAGGTTGTGGATTATTAGCCGATTTAGCCGGCATAACCGCTGCGATAATTATGGGATATTTATTTTTCTTTTAATTTCAGAATAAAGTATTCAGAAAAATATATTCAGAACGACATATATTATGATACAATATTTAAACGAAAATATCAAAGCACCTGCTTTAAAAAAACGTGAAGTAAGTTCATGGATAAAAAGTATTGCTAAGAAATATGGAAAAGAAACGGGTGATATTGCTTTTATATTTTGTAATGATGAAAAGATTTTAGAAATAAACCGTACATATCTTCAGCATGATTATTATACAGACATTATAACCTTCGACTACTCTTATAGTGATATTATTTCCGGAGATATATTTATAAGTATAGATACTGTACATTCAAATTCAGAAAAATACAAAGTAGAATTCGACAAGGAGCTACACAGAGTGATTATTCATGGAATACTTCACCTATGTGGGCAGGGCGACAAAACAGATGAAGAACAAGCAAATATGACACAAAAAGAAAACGAAGCATTATCGATGTTTTACGGGGAGTAAAATATTCAGTTTTTATAAAATAATCAGCAGTAGAGACGCTAAACATACATTAATTACAACCCCTTTCTTACGCAAAAATTGTTAAATTAAACATATCAAACAAACGTTTTTTTCTACATTAAAAGATAATCATTACTTTTGTTGCTGCATTTTTAGGAATAAACAATTAAATATAAAAAAAACCGTTAAATATCTGATAACAATTAGTTGAACGACAATTAAAGATGATGCTTAAATTAGTTAGGTATTTACATATAACGGTAATGATTTTTATATCGAGCAATATATTTTCACAAGAAATATACACTGCTGAATTAGGGTTTCACGGAGGTGGATCTTATTTTATAGGAGATGTAAAAGCAAAAGCATTCGACATAAAGCCGGATATTGGAGTTATGTTCAGATATGTTTTTAATCAAAGAATGACTCTTCAGGCTGATTATAATAACACAATAATTAGAGGTAATTATACTCAACCAAACTCTTCTTTAGGCAGTACAAATGTATCAATTAATCAATCAATTAATGCATTAGATTTCACTTTTGCTTTTAGTTTTTTAGATTACGGCCAGCTTGATTATATCCTAAACAGCAGTAACCAATCTGCTTACATATTCATGGGAGTCGGACTAATGTATTTTAATAATAGTAATATAGATAATTTTAGTTTCTCACTTCCTGTAGGGATTGGTTATAAGTTTAAACTGTCGGAACGATTGCACTTAAATATTCAATATACACATAGATTGATGTTAAGTGACAATATTGAAGGAGTAGATATTTTGAATAATCCGTTATCATTGAACGGTACGAATATAAATAATAACGATCATTTAGGGACTACAACCATAGGACTGAGTTACGGCTTATTCAGAAGGAAATGTAAGTGCCAAAGTTATAAGTAAATATTATTCATGTCAACATATAAAGACAAAATAGATTTATCAAAATTACCCGAACATATTGCCATTATAATGGATGGCAACGGCAGATGGGCTAAAGAAAAGGGCTATCCAAGGGTGTTCGGACATAAAAATGGTGTCGAATCGGTTAGCGTTATTACCGAAGCGGCAACTGAAATTGGTATTAAATATCTGACTTTATATGTTTTTTCTACAGAAAACTGGGGTCGACCAATTGAAGAGGTAAATGCGCTTATGGAATTGCTTGTTAATTCGATAGAAAAGGAAACAGAACGATTACATAAAAACAATATCAGACTGTTAACAATAGGTGATACGAATCGTTTGCCTGAAAAAGTTAGAATCAAACTTGAAGAATGTTGCAAATATACTTCAGAAAACACAGGATTAAGCCTGATATTAGCTTTAAGTTATTCGTCAAGATGGGAAATTAAAAATGCAATTAGAAATATCGTCAAAGATATCGAAACCAAGAAAATCACATCATCTGACATATCTGATGAATTGATTTCTTCATATATGCTGACTAAAGATATTCCTGATCCTGATTTACTGATAAGAACAAGCGGCGAACTAAGAATTAGCAATTTTCTGCTTTGGCAGATAGCTTATTCGGAATTATATTTTACTGATAAGCACTGGCCTGCATTCAGAAAAGATGAGTTCTATAAAGCAATAATAAGTTATCAGATGAGAGATCGTCGTTTTGGTAAATAATTTTCATAAGATAAAAGAATAAAACAACCATATGTTACAAAGATACTTCCTGATAATTATTATCTTCTGTTTGGTTTTTAATAAAACTACTTTTGCAATTCAATCTGACGATAATGATTCGATTAGTGTACCTGCTATCGACTACGGTACTACACCTCAAAAGTATGAAATTGCAGGTATATCTGTAACCGGTGCAGATAATTATGAAGATTTCGTACTAATAGGTTTTTCGGGCTTATCTATAGGAGATGTAATCACAGTACCCGGAGATGCAATTACAGATGTAATAAAGAGATTCTGGAAACAAGGGTTATTCTCAGATGTTAAAATATATGCTGATAAAATTGAAGATGGAAAGATATGGTTGACAATAAGCCTTAAACAACGCCCTCAAGTTTCTAAAGTTAATTATAATGGTCTGAAAAAAAGTGAGATAGATGAGCTAAGTCCGAAATTAGGAATAGTTGAAGGTAACCAGATAACACCTAACATTTCAGACAAAGCTATACTTGTAATCAAAAAATTCCTTGAAGATAAAGGTTTCTTAAATGTAGACGTAAAGGTCTATCAAAAAGATGACCCTGAAAAGGCTAATCATGTAATTGTAGATGTGGAAGTTGACAAGAAAGTCAAGAATAGGGTGAAAGAAATTATTATCACCGGCAATGAAGCTTTGTCATTCAACAAAATTAATTTTGTAATGAAAAAAACCAATGATAATAATTGGAGAAATTTTTTCAGAACAAAAAAATTTGTACGTGAAGAATACGACAAAGATAAAACAGCATTAATTGAAAAATATAATGAGATAGGTTATAGAGATGCTTATATAGTAGCAGACAGCGTAGTAGCCATAGATGAAAAAAGTGTTCGTGTTTATATTACAGTAGACGAAGGTAAGAAATACTATTTCAGAGATATAAAATGGGTAGGGAATACTATTTATCCATATGAGTATTTAGATAATATACTTAATATTAAAAAAGGAGATGTATATAACTACAAAGAGTTGATTAAACGACTTCAAACTGATGAGAATGAGGCTGTAAGCAAACTTTATCAAGATAGAGGCTATTTATTCTCTCATATCGAACCGGTTGAAGTTAAGATAGAAAATGACTCTATTGATTTTGAAATGCGTATTTACGAAGGCAAGCAAGCAACCATAAATGCAATTAATATAACCGGTAATACGAGAGTTTACGACCATGTTGTGAGGCGTGAATTATACACTAAACCTGGACAGTTATACAGTCAGTCGGATATAATGCGTACATACAGAGAATTAGCCGGTATGGGACATTTCGATCCTGAAAAAATCAAGCCCGATATTCAGCCCGATCCTGAAAACGGCACGGTAGATATCACTTACGAACTTGAAACCAAAGGTAGCGACCAGATAGAATTTTCTGCAGGTTGGGGAGCAACAGGAATTGTAGGTACATTAGGTCTAAAATTCACTAACTTTGCTATTCAAAACTTGTTTAAACCGGAGACTTATCGTATAGTTCCACAAGGTGAAGGACAGACATTCTCTATCAATGCACGAACAAACGGACAGTCTTATTCATCCGTAAGTGCATCATTTATTGAACCATGGTTAGGTGGAAAACGACCAAATTCACTTTCCGCATCAATTTATTATGCATCACAAACAGGAGTTAGCAAGCGTTTTTACGAAAGTATGCAAAATTATTATTCTTCTGCTTACATGTATGGCAGCGGATATGGATACGGAGGATATGGTTATGGAGGATATGGTGGTTATGGTGGATATAATGATTATAGCGATGCATACTCAACTCTTTATCAAAATGAGATGGACCCCGATATATACATGCGAACACTCGGTGTGTCATTGGGTTATGGAAAAAGATTAAATTGGCCGGATGACTACTTTTCATTTTATGGCGAACTATCCTTACAGCGTTTTATGTTGAGTAATTGGGCTTATCTACCACCTTTATCGGATGGAGTATTTAACAACTTAAGCTTAAACTTGATGCTAAGTAGAAATTCCATTTTCAATCCTATATATACAAGGAGAGGTTCATCGTTTAGTTTAGGATTAAAAATCACACCACCCTATTCATCATTCAACGGAAAAGACTATTCAGACCCAACAATGACTGATCAGGAAAGATATAAATTCATTGAATATCACAAGTGGACATTAAACGGTAAAACATTTACACCTCTCACATCAGATGAAAAACTTATATTGATGACAAGAGTAATGTTCGGATATCTTGGACATTATAATAAAAATGCACGTTCGCCATACGAAACTTATTATATGGGTGGTGATGGTATGTCGGCATACACAAGTTATGGTACAGAATATATTGCTATGCGTGGTTATGAGAGCGGTTCCTTAGTTCCAATTGACGTAGCGCGCAGAACCCGAATTGGATATTTATACGATAAGTTCACTATGGAGTTAAGATATCCACTATCCCTTGAACAATCGGCAACCATATATGTATTAGGATTTATGGAAGCAGGTAACAGTTTTAATAAGCTAACAGATTTCAATCCCTTTAATTTAAAAAGAGCAGCCGGTGTAGGTGTAAGGATATTCCTGCCAATGTTTGGAATGATGGGAATTGACTGGGGTTATGGCTTTGATAAAACTACTACCGGAAATGTTAGTGGCAGTCAATTCCACTTCGTATTAGGTCAAGAATTATAAAGATGGCAAGGTATTTGAATAATCAGCCCTTCGAGTTAAAAAATATAAATCATTAAATTATGCGAAAATACATTTTAATACTTAATCTGATAATAGCATCTACCATACTTGTCAGTGCCCAAAAATTTGCTATTGTCGACATGGAATACATATTAAAAAATATTCCTTCTTATGAAACTGCAAACGAACAATTAAATATCATTTCAAAAAAATGGCAGACTGAAGTAGAAACAAAGATGCAGGAAGTACAGACAATGTATAAAAACTATCAAACTGAACTTGTTTTTTTATCAGATGATATGAAAGTTAAACGAGAAGAAGAAATAATTGCCAAAGAAAAAGAGGCGCAGGAATTAAAACGCAATTATTTTGGTCCGGAGGGTGAACTGTTCAAAAAGCGTCAAAGCTTAATGAAACCTATTCAAGATGAGATATATAATATCATTCAAGAATTAAGTAGAGAAAAAGATTATGGTCTGATAATAGATAAGAGTTCATCAATGAACATAATATTCAGCTCTCCTAAAATTGACATTAGCGATCAGATTCTTCTAAAATTGGGATATTCGAAATAATGAATTATTTTTGCAAGATTTTAAATTTAACAAAACAACAAAATTTATAGACATGATTAAGAAAATTGCTTTTATGGTGCTTATGGCATTACCATTTAATTTATTTGCACAAGACAAATTAGCTTATGTAGATGTTCAAGAAATACTACAAGTAATGCCCGAGCTATCTGATATTGAAAAAACCATTGCTGATTTGAATGAGCAATATAACAAAGAGTTAAATAAAATGCATGAAGAATATTATGCAAAGGTAAAGGAATATCAAGATAATATTAACACTATGGCTGAGTCAATTAAAACAAGGAGACAAGGTGAGATCGTTGATATAGAAAAGAGAATCGGCACATTCCAGCAGACTGCAGGAGAAGATTTACAGCACAAGCAAATAGAATTACTGACCGCAGTAAGAGAAAAGATAGTAAAGGCAGTTACAGAGATAGGTAACGAAAACAACTACACTTATGTATTTGATTTAAGCACACAAGCTGTAGTCTACAAATCACCTAAAGCTGTGGATATTACGCCATTAGTAAAAAAGAAATTAGGAATCAAATAAAAAAGTAAATTTTATTTGGTTTATAAACAAAAACATTCTATCTTTGCACTCGCTTTTGAAAAAAGCAATCGGGGTGTAGCGCAGTCCGGTTAGCGCACCTGCTTTGGGAGCAGGGGGTCGCGAGTTCGAATCCCGCCACCCCGACAAAACAAAATCCTTGCAGATTAAGCAAATAAGGCTTATCAGCAAGGATTTTTTGTTTTGCATTAATAGCAAACAGGCTTTACTACATCAAAACGTAAACCCAATGCTTGTATGATACGATAGAAAGTTCCTGTTCCAGGCTCTATATCCCCATTTTCAATTTTTGAGATATAAGACTTATCTACACCTATTCTACTTGCCAATTCAGCTTGTGTTATCTTTTCACTCTTACGTGCATTATGTATTATTTGTCCCATGTAGTAGACATAAGCTTCTTTACGAAACTCCTCACGGGAAGACGAGCCAACTTTGCCAAATTTCTCATCAAGTACTGCATCAAAATCTACAATTTGATGGTTATTTAAATGATCTTTTGTCTTCATAATAGGATTGTTTTATGCTAAGTGAGACCATAAAAGCTTCAAAGAAACCTCCGTATGTTCTTATTTTTCTTTCCACATTGCAAATATACACAAAAGTTGCAACATCATGCAACTTTTGTAAAAATTCTGTAGAAAAAACATATCTAATTTTTATATTTTAAAGCAAAAACAAAAATGATAGTGTTGAATCATCATTCTCTATCCTTAATAACACACACCACTCCATATGTAAACGAAAATAAGTTAACAGTTGACTTTATATTTTGTAAAGTTGTTTTTTTTTACGAAATTTGCACGCTTAAAAAGATTTTTTTTAAGATTATTACAAAGTGGATAAAACAAAGTACATTTTCGTTACAGGTGGTGTTACTTCTTCTTTAGGAAAAGGAATTATAGCAGCCTCTCTTGGTAAACTTCTACAAGCTCGTGGATTTAGAGTTACGAACCAGAAGTTAGACCCATATATTAACATCAATCCAGGAACATTAAACCCATACGAACATGGTGAATGTTTTGTAACAGTTGACGGACATGAAGCCGATCTTGATTTGGGACATTATGAGCGTTTTTTAGGAGTAGAAACTCGTAAATCAAATAATGTTACAACAGGTCGAATCTATCAAAATGTAATAAATAAAGAACGTCGTGGCGATTATTTAGGAAAAACTGTACAAGTAATTCCACATATTACTGATGAAATTAAGCGAAATATCAAATCATTAGGCAGTAAAGGCGAGTTTGATTTTGTAATTACTGAAATTGGCGGTACAGTGGGCGATATAGAATCACTTCCATATATTGAAAGTGTACGTCAATTAAGGTGGGAACTTGGTAAAAACTGTATAATAATCCATCTGACATATGTTCCTTATCTTTCAGCAGCTAAAGAATTAAAAACAAAACCAACCCAACATTCAGTAAAAACACTTCAAGAACAAGGAGTACAACCTGATGTTTTGGTTTTAAGAACAGAACACAATATCAATCAGGAAATAAGAAACAAGGTAGCGCTGTTTTGTAATGTAGAGCCATATGCGGTAATGCAATCTATTGATGTACCGTCTATTTACAGAGTCCCGCTTAATATGCAGCAAGAAAAACTTGATGAAGTTGTATTGACAAAAATGGGATATGATATATCGCAGATAGCTCCTGTTAAAATGGAGAAATGGATTGAATTTGTTGAAAAATTAGAGACTGCAAAGGAAGAAGTACGCATAGCTTTAATAGGCAAGTATATTCAACTGCCTGATGCATACAAATCGATTATGGAATCACTTATTCAAGCAGCTACATATAATAATCGCAAACTAAAACTTGAAATGATTTTATCTGACAAGTTGAATGATGAAAATGTAGAAAAGAAACTTGCAAAAATGGATGGAATCTTAGTTGCACCGGGATTTGGTGTACGTGGTGTTGAAGGAAAATTTACTGCTGTCAAATATGCAAGAGAACATAATATTCCTTGTTTGGGCATAGGATTAGGTATGCAAATAATGTCTATTGAATTTGCTCGTAACGTCTTGGATATGAGGGAAGCTAACACAACTGAATTAGAAGTTAATACTCCTTATAATATAATCGACATAATGGATGAGCAAAAATCTGTTTTGGATATTAAAGGAGGAATGAGACTTGGTTCTTATGAATGTAGTATTTCAAAAGACAGTCTGGCATACATAATATATGGTCAAGAATTAATTTCAGAGCGTCATCGCCATAGATACGAATTTAACAACAAATACAAAGAATCATTTGAAAACGCAGGGATGATTTGTAGTGGAATAAATGAAGAGTCAAATTTAGTTGAAATAATTGAGTTAAAATCACATAAATGGTACTTAGGAGTTCAGTTTCATCCGGAATACAGAAGTACAGTTGTAAATCCACATCCAATTTTTATCAATTTCATAAGAGCTGCAATTAATTGATAACAAATAAAATAACAATTTTACAACAATAAATATTAGTTTTGAGTATTATAAATAACGAACAACGAAATGGATAAAAACACAATAATAGGTTTTGCGCTGATAGCGGCTATATTGATTGGTTTTTCTATATTAAACCGACCAAGTGAAGAGGAAATAGCAAAGCAGAAAGCTTATAATGACTCGATTAGCTTAGTACAACAAGAAATTAGAGAAGCTGAAAAACTACAAAATGAGGTTGCTGTATTAAATAACCAGAAGACTGATTCTACAGCTATTGAAACTCAACTTAATGCCTTCGGGGATTTTAAATCATCTGCACTTGGAACAGAAAAGCATTATACACTTGAAAATGACTTGGTTGAGATTACTCTAAGCAATAAAGGCGGTAAAGTTATATCAGCCAAATTGAAAAAATATATATCTCAAGATTCATTACCCGTAGAATTGTTTAATCAAGAGGAAGCTGATTTCAGTTTCACTATGGCTTTACGTAACAACCATATTATCAATACTTCAGATTTATATTTTGATCCGGCTTCAGAGGTAACGACTGATTTAAATGGTAATCAGAGTATAACATTTCTATTAAAAAGTGAAACAGGAGCAGGTTTTGAATTTGTTTATACATTGCCATCCGATGATTATATGCTCGATTTTGCAATTAAATCAAAAGATATGCAGACAATCATGCCATTGGGTAGCAATTACATGATTGTAAACTGGGATGCTAAAATTCGTCAGCAAGAAAAAGGTCGACAGTTTGAGGAGAGATACTCAACGCTCAATTATAAGTATGTTGCTGATGACATGGAGAAACTGAGCGAATCGAAAGATGACAAGAAAAATATCGCAAATAAATTAAAATGGATTGCATTTAAAGATCAGTATTTCAGTTCAATATTAATTGCAGACAAGGACTTTAACAACAGCACATTAGCAAGCAAAGTGGAAACTAAAAACAGCGGTTACATGAAATCATATTCGGCTGAAATGACTATAGATTATAACCCTGCCGGTAAAGAAGATTTAAACTTCAAATTCTACTTTGGACCAAACCATTATAAAACTCTTGCTTCGTACGACAAAGGTGTACCGGCAGAGCAAAAACTGAAACTGCGTAATATCATCCCCTTAGGCTGGGGAATTTTCGGTTGGGTAAATCGCTTTGCTATTATTCCAATGTTTAACTTGTTTAGTTCTTTTATTGGCAATTTCGGTATTATAATTTTATTGATGACAATAGTGATAAAAACCGTTTTATTTCCACTGACTTATAAATCATATGTTTCGAGTGCAAAAATGCGTGTTTTAAAACCTGAAATTGATGAAATTAATGCTCGTATCCCAGCGGATAAAGCAGCAGAACGTCAGAAAGCAACAATGGAACTTTATAACAAAGTAGGTGTCAGTCCGTTCAGTGGCTGTCTCCCTACCCTACTGCAAATGCCAATCTTATTTGCTATGTTCATGTTCTTTCCATCATCAATTGAATTAAGAGGCGAAAGTTTCTTATGGGCAAAGGATTTATCATCTTATGATGCGATTATAAGCTGGGAGACATACATTCCGTTTATATCAAATTATTATGGAAATCATGTAAGTTTGTTTACTTTGCTCATGACTATTACAACATTACTATCAACGAAATTGAATATGGCAAATACAGCCACTCCTGATCAACCCGGAGCAGGTATGATGAAATGGATGATGTATTTAATGCCAATAATGTTTATGTTCATCTTCAACAACTACGCATCCGGATTGAGTTATTACTATTTCATTTCAACATTAATCACTGTTGGTCAAACTTATGCTATACGTGCAACTATTGATGAAAAGAAGCTTTTAGCACAACTACATGCAAAAAGAGCTGCAAACGCAAAAGGTCAGAAAACAAAAAAGAAAAGTAGTTTTATGGAACGTTTGGAAAAAATGCAACGTGAGCAGGAAAAGATGATGAAAGAAAGAGCGAAAAAGAGGTAAGAACGTGGTAATTTTGTTGGGGTAATCCCTTGTGGTTACCCGAATAATAATTTTGTTGGGGCAATCCTTTGTGGTTACCCGAATAATAAATTGACTATAGTAATATTGATCTTTCAATTTTATATATTGTGCGCTTAGGTGTTTTTGCTGTTTTGTTATTTCTTATAGTTGGTTGTCAACAACATAGCAGGTTTTATATTGCAAGTTTTGATAACCCTGTTAATATTAAAATCAATAGATTTGATATTGATTTTATTAATATTGACACTAATCAAGTATCAGAAAATCTGTCGGCTCTCGCACATAAATATCCTTCGTTCTTTCCTGTTTTTATTACTGACGTACTGATGATGAATCCTTATGATACTACAGGTAATACACAGCAAATCAAAGATTTTCTTCATGATAAAACATTCATTGATGTTAATACACAAGTCCTTGAAGAATTTAAAGATGTAAGTTCTGTCGAAAAGGAATTATCTACAGCATTTTCTTATATAAAACACTACTTCCCTGATATTTCTATTCCTGAGATTTACTTTTATGTTTCCGGATTTAATCAGCAATATCTTATTAATAATGAATTTATAGGTATTGGTACTGATTTATACCTGGGTGCTGATCTTCCTTTGTACAAAGAGATTACGCATGAATATTTAATTCCCAATATGAGAAGAGAATTGATTGTAACTGACTTGTTGAGTTTGTTTCTTCACAAGCAATTTCCTTTTAAAGGTGAAGTGAATTTACTTAATTCTATGATTTATGAGGGTAAGATATTATTCCTAATTCAAGAGTTTACATCTAAACAGGAAAACTTAATTATCGGATATAATGAAGAAGATATTAAATGGTGTAAAATTCATGAAAAGCATATATGGTCACGTATTATCGAACAAAAACATTTGTATTCTACCGATTATTTTCTAATAAATCAGTACATTAATGTAGCACCATTTACTTCTCCCGTATCGCAAGATTCACCCGAACGTTTAGGTGTATGGACAGGTTGGCAAATCATAAAAAGTTATATGCAAAATAACAAGACTACAGATTTGCAAGAATTAATGAACAATACCAACTATCAATCAATACTGGAACATTCACATTATCGTCCGTAGGTATTTATATTAAAATCTACATAAACCGGCAGATGATCGGAATAACCACCATGATATTTAAAACCAACATATGTTCTGAAGGGCTTTTGCCCCAAATATTTTGTATCATCTTCGAGTAAAAACTCAGGTTTATGTATATGTACATCAGATAACCGAGTAAACAATCTATTATCCTTTTTCAACAAACTTCCTGATATAATAAATTGATCGAGTGCACCCCATTCACCATCGTGCTTATGTGTACCCATACCTTGTTTATGCAAAGGTAACATCAGATTAAACAATTGTTTAGAATCGAAACTATCTATTTTAGGCGATATGGCTTGTAATACCTGCATCATACTTTTATTATCGGGATAATCGTTAAAATCGCCCATAATAAGGATATTAGCATCCGATTGTGAAGTAAATATCTCATCCACCTTAGATTTTAATACTTGAGCAACGTGCATACGTTTACCTTCTGTTTCGAGTTCTCCGCCCAAGCGTGAGGGAAAATGACACACAAAAATATGCAGAGTATCACCGGTTGCACGAACAATTCCTGCAACATATAAGATATCACGGGTTTTACTGTGAGGAGCATCGGGAAAAGTTATCGTGAACGGTTCTTCATGAAACGGTTTAAAGCTCTCAGGTTGGTATAGCAGTGCTACATCAACACCACGAGCATCAGGTGATTCGAAATGTGAAAAACGATAATGTAAATTTTTCAAAGGACCTTTAATCAGGTCAAATAAACATTTATGACTCTCAACTTCACACAACCCAATAATTTCAGGTGGTTCCCAAGAATCAGCAGAAACAATGACACGAGCTATATTATATTGCTTTTGCACATAGCGTGAGTAGTTCCAACCTCGCATACCGCCGGGCAGAAATTCTTCATCACGTGTCAAACTATCATCTATACAGTCGAAGTAGTTTTCTACATTATAGCACATTACACGAAAAGTATTTCTATCTTGAGAAAGAAGATAAAAAGAAAGGATGATACTAAAAGATAACAAACAGATACGCATAATAGTAGTTTTTTGAGACTACAAACATACATCATTTTTCGTAAAAATCATCAATATTAGTGTGTGCAAAATCACAAATAAATTCAGATAAAGTATCCGTAACCTTTTCTGCAAAAATTTTACCTTTTACGGCACTTGATTTTTTAGGATTTCCTATACCTGTATCTTCACTCACTTGCTTCCAATTACGAGGTAGCCAAAGCTTTTTATCATTTAGTGCACTGATAACAAATGGTTTAACATCTCCAACTCCGGCTTCATCTAAAGACAATACCCATTCAGGATGAAAATGCATCATCACAGATGTCTCCAACTCACCTGCATGCTCCCCCGGATTGTCAAAAACCTCAGTATCATTCTCTACTGTATACCAATCAGCAGTTACAATACAGAAATCAGGGAAATCAACAGCTAAATCACGAACAAAGTTTTTAAAGTTATTACCCCCATGTCCATTAATTATAAGCAACTTACGAAAACCTTGATGGTAGAGTGAAAACACAATGTCGTGTAAGATAGCTTTCTGAGTTTCGGCACGAGTGTGAATACAAAAAGGATATTCAATCTGACCCGGATTTTGAGTTCCAAAAGGTACTGCCGGTAGCACCATGCAATTCACACCTTTAGTCATTGCCTTCTCAACTGCAAGGGAAGCGATTGCCTCTGAAAGTATTGTATCAGTGCCATATGGGAGATGATAGTTATGAGGTTCAGTTGCACCCCATGGCAAAATTACAATATCATAAGTTTGATTTTGAATTGTCTTCCAATTTGAAATGGATATATTAATATTTGATTTCATACGTTTAAATTTTATTTTTTAGTTGTCGGATGGAACTCTCGATGAAATAATTTAATCATTCGCATGGACGAAATAATTGATTAAATTATTTCATGTTCGTTTCATATTCGTTTCGCAGTTATTAATTAGATTTTGGATACCACTCATATGCTCCTGCATCCGGCTCACCATCTTCTAATCTGCTTTTTCCATTTAAGTCTATTGGAAATTGTGTAGATATTGCTGGGTCGGCTATACCACGAGCAGGTGATATGGAATCAGGCACAAAGTTAAAGTATTGACCATCTTTATAATCATATCTATTATTTACAAAGGTAGTATCATTCTTATCCCACCAGCGGATTTCATTAAAAATTGGTAATGAGTCGGCCTCAGATCTTTTTATATATGTATGTGAAAACTCACCTTTATATTGTTCTCTGAATTTGCTTGCAAGAATAAATTCATTTGAAGATGTACCACTTATGATGCAATTTTTAAATATCGTCTCCATAGGTAGGACTTTATTCAAATCCATTAGCATTACTGCCGGAGTGTTATCTCTATTATTTGGTCGCCCTGAACTGTTGCTATAGAAATTTGCAATTGTACAATGATAGAATTCATGTTTTCCACCACTTAAATAGACTGTATAGCTACCGGAATTTGTAATTTCTGAGTTCGTTACACGCAAATCGCCATTCACAGCAATTAAATTATATACAAGGAAATTATGAATCTTACAGTTATTTATTTCGAGATATGGCTTATAGTTTCTGTCTTCATTGTAAAAATACAGTCCTACATACCCACTACTTATATTTAGATTATTCAGTATATGGTTTCCTGTTTTTGATAGAAGGAAAACACCGCCCCACTGACCTGCTATATACTTATATGGTATTGGTGTATCAAACATTGCTTTATCAAGTCTATCACCCTTTATTTCAACAGGGTTTTCAAAAGTTCCATCTACTTTTAAATTACCATAAACCAATAAACTTGCATTATTATGAAAATAGATTTTTGTACCTGCATGTAGTGTTAAAGAAACATCTTTAATAACTTTCAGAGAATCATATATCAAATAAGGTTTATTACTATTTAAAGTTGTATCAACTCTGATAACTTTACCCTTCAAAATTTCAACATCCTGTCCGAATGCTTCAAGCACAACTCTTTTATTTATATTGTTAGTGGTAAAAACAATACTATCCTGCACCAAAACAGGGTTATCATTATTATTTGGATCTATATTTATCTCAACGAAAATATATAATGAATCTTTAGCTTTGATAGTGATATCAGAAAAACTATGATTATCATCCTTACTGCCATCGACATTAATTCTAAAAGGAGAATTTTTACCACCTGATAATCTAATATTTTCAATTACTATATCTTTCCTTTGATTATTATAAACCATAATTTTAGAGGTGGCACTTCCTATAGTAGTGAAAACAGTATCAAATGTCAATGTATCCTTTGAAAACTGCACAAATTTATTCGGCGAGGATACATCTAATACACTTTCACAAGAAAAGAATACTGTGATAGCTAAAACCGCAAGTAAAAATGGCAAATATATTTTTGTTTTAAAACAAGTCATAATCATTCAATATTCAATGAGAAAACCAATATACGTGAGAGTATTTTAGAAATTGCATTTGTATAAACTAAATTCGACATGGTATCAGGAGTCGGATACTTAGGTGATAAGATATTTAACTGTCCTACATTCAATTTTAACTCCGGCGACAATTTAAAGAATTTAAAATACAAATCACATCCAACACCACAACCGACATAATAATCAATTAGTCTTTGAGTTACATCAGTTTGCTCATCTCTGCCAAGATCAAAAAGAACTCCGGTACCAATTTGAACATAGGGTTTAAAGTTCCCATATCTTTCTGCGCTATATCTTAGAATAATCGGAATATCTATAGGTAAAGAAAATAAATTAACTGTTTTGTCATCTTGATAAATTCCCGTAGCAACATCATAAGTCTTAAATTTTATATTGCGTTCGCCCAACAAAAGAGTAGGTGTACATCTCAAATTAAAATAGCGATGTAATCGTAAGTCCGTTATCAAACCTACTGAAAAGCCCGGAATTAAAACAGGAGCATCTGCATAATATATCTTACCGTCTTGTACAAGCTCAGTATGCTGAATATCCAAATCCATAAAATTTGTACCTATTGAAAAACCTAATCTAAAAACCTTATAATCTAAGTCTGTTAGATTTCCTTGAGCCGACAAATTATTGAAAATTAATAAACAAATTATTAAAGAAATATACTTCTTAACCATATTTACATAATATATCTCTTTAAACGAGATAGAGAGTTTATTATTATTTATAAGGTTACAAAAGTAATGAAATTTCCGGTTTCTTCACTATGAAAATCCACTTTACACATGAGTTACAAACAAAGGAATATTCGAACTGTAAATCATTTTATATGCTAATCCCGGATTGAAAATTCGTGCAAACAATTTTTTCCTACGTGTATTGAAAGCTAATACATCAATTTGCATTTTCTCGATAAACTCATTTATCTTTTCCGGCGATTCAGTTGATTCCACTAATTCGTAATTAGTTTTTAAATTAGGATAATGATTTGAAAAATAGACCTTTATTCCTGAAAGTAAAATCTCATCCCATGGTTGTTTTGAGTCAGAAGCATGAATAAAGCACAGCTCCATATCGGGGTTGTTAAAAGTAGATATTACTTTGTCGACAGCAATCAAATCTTTTTGATCGAAATTTGTAATAAATGCAATCTTTTTTAGCTCTGAGAAACTTTCTTGCTTAGTCATGATTGGTACAGCAAAAACAGGAGATGCGCATGATTCCATAACTTCTGCAGTAACGCTTCCAAGTAGTTCGTTAGAAATCTTTTTGCCTCTTGAACCCATAACCACCAAATCCGGTTTATATTTTTTACAGTAGTCAAGAATTTGATCTTCAGGCACTCCTTCTTTTAACTCAAACTTAAAATTGATATTAGGTAAATCACCGGATTTAATTCTCTTTTTAATTTGATTACCCATATTTTCAACATCAGCATTAGCCGAACTTATGATTCTGCGAAGCAATTCGCTATCACTGATACTATAGGTGCTCAAATCATTATTCATTGAGATTGTAAAAGCCGGACTGAAATACACGTATAAAAAGACTACTTCAGCAGAAATATTTTCAGCCATTTTAAAGCCAAAATCTATTGTCTTCGTAACCTGATCTGCAAAATCTATAGGGATAAGAACAGTTTTAGATTCTTTTGCAGGAGTTTCTTCCTCCCACGCACTTTCCATTTCTTCAACGATTTTTAAGGCACGAGGTAAATCGCTTTCTTTAATTCTTACGCGCACACCAACTGCCATTTCAGGATTTTCAAGATTCAAATTGTGAATTACAGTTTCAATTCCTTCTTCCTGAAGTACTGTTTTTATCATTTGTGCCCTGTGATATGTACGAATGGCTAATGTTACTAATTTATCATCCATGATGCTGATTTTTTTAGAGGTAAATAGCAGTTTTCGCTACAAATATAACATATAATAATGAAAATTAGTTTAAAGTCGCAAAAAATATCTATTTTTGTGCAATAACTTTTTTCGTTTATGAGCCACATATTATTTGTCGATTTTTTATTAATCACTTTAAACCCATTATTAAATATCAAATTCATCTCATTTTCACTTAATGATGCTTTTTCATTATTGATTACAGTGGGGTTATTAACTATCTCCGGCTTAATTTCAGCATCAGAAGTAGCTTTTTTTTCATTTAGTCCACAAACTTTAGATGAATTTGAACAAAGTGATAAAAAGCACGACAAGGATGTTCTAAGATTACTCAAACACCCACAGAAACTACTTGCTGCAATCCTGATAGGAAACAACTTTGTAAATGTAGCAATCATACTTATACTCACGGTTATAACAAATAATATATTAAATTTTGACGATGCTCCTATACTTGGATTTATCTTTAAAACTGTTGTAATTACCTTTCTACTATTACTTTTTGGAGAAATCATGCCAAAAGTATTTGCATCACAAGATGGTAAGAAAGTAGCAAAATTCACCACACCACTCTTATTTTTCTTATTAAGTATTTTCAAACCATTTATTTATTTGTTAGTAAATTCTACCTCAGTGATAAACAGGCGTTTAGCTAAGCATAACAAATCAAATATATCGATTGACGAATTATCACATGCTTTAGAACTAACTTCAGGAAGTAATGATGAAGATACTGAAATACTCGAAGGTATAATTAAGTTTAGCAATATTCAAGTTGTTGAAATTATGACGTCAAGGGTCGATATTGTAGATGTTGACATAAAAACAACTTATAAAAAACTTTTAGATAAGATAGTAAGCTCAGGCTATTCGCGTATTCCTGTTTTCTCAGGAACACATGACAATATTAAAGGAATATTATACAGTAAAGATTTATTACCACATCTCGACAAGCCCGATTCTTTCAGATGGCAAACGCTTATCCGTCAGGCTTATTATGTTCCTGAAACAAAAATGGTAGATGATTTATTAAGTGAATTTCAGCAAAATAGGGTTCATTTGGCGATAGTGGTCGACGAGTATGGCGGTACTTCCGGTTTGATTACGCTTGAAGATATTATAGAAGAAATAATTGGAGATATAAGTGACGAATATGATGATGAAGAGGCTTTGTATTCAAAAATCGACAACCATACATTTATTTTTGATGCAAAAATTCTTCTTAACGACGTGTTTAAAATTGAAGAAATAAGCGAAAATGATTTTAGAAAGTATACCGATGATGTTGAGACACTTGCAGGCTTAATTTTAGAGATTAAAGGAGAAATTCCGAAGATAAATGAACAGATTGATTTTGAAAAATATGTTTTCGAGATATTATCTGTCGACAAAAGGAGGATTAAAAAAGTTAAACTTCATATTAAGGAATCGAAAGAGGATGAAGATATTTAATATATATATTGATTTATGTCTTCTGATAATTATGCTGTTCATCTCATATGGGTGTGCAAACAATTATTATCCAAAGCCTTATGGCTATTTCAGGGTAGATTTGCCTGAACATCAATATCAAAAAATTGATACAACTTTTCCTTATTCATTTGAAATTTCGTCAATTGCATATACTACAACTAAAAGCAATAGCAAAGAAAAATATTGGATAGATATTAATTATCCTACCTTAAATGCAACGGTTCATTGTAGTTATAAATCAGTTGACAACGACATATACATACTTTCAGAAGATGCTCATCGTTCTGTATATAAACATCTTGTGAAAGCCGATGACATAATTGAAAAGGCATTTGTAAATCAGCAAAACAATGTATATGGTATATTTTACGATTTGCGTGGTAATGTTGCATCAGTAGCTCAGTTTGTTTTAACAGACAGTATCGAGCATTTTTTTAGAGGAGCTGTGTATTTCAATCATGTTCCTAACAAAGATTCAATTGCTCCGATGGCTGAGTATATCAAAACGGATATTGTCAGATTAATGGAGACATTTAGCTGGAAATGAAGATTGAAGAAATACAATATAATGAAGCCAAAGTGTTGGTTGGATGTGTAGAGGAAGATATTCGATCGCTTAAAAGTCAGCTTAAGAATATTGCAATATACGAAGAAGAATATTCAAAAATAAAAACTGAGAAAAGGAAAATAGAATTTTTGGCAGCAAGAATTTTATTGAATAAAGCAGTAGAAAAAGAAGTGCATGTGATTTATAATGAAGACAATAAACCGTATTTAAAAGATAAATCTTCATTTATTAGCATCACACACAGTAAAAATTATGTTGCAGTAATTACACATCCTTCATGTCAGGTTGGAATAGACATAGAACTTAGAACTGATAGAGTGAAAAATATAGTTAAACGTTTTTTGAACATAAGAGAACAAAGCATATTTAGCAAAGAAAACAATAAACTTGAGATAGCTTGGTCGGCAAAAGAAGCATTATTTAAAATAATTGGCAATAAAGTCAGAGATTTTGCAGCTGAATTAGAAGTTTTTCAGTTTACTGTGAACGAAAAAGGTACATTATACGTTTTACATGTATCAGGTTCAAGAATATATAAATTAAGATATTATCAAAATGAAATCTACACTTTAGTATTATGTGTAGACAAAAGAATTAAGTTATGAAACAAAACACCATTTATCGGAAGATTCTTCTCAATCGTGAATTAGGCAAAAAGATGTTTGCCGTATTGATTGATCCTGAAAAATGCAACGGTCGACATCTTGCATCTATGGTTGCATATCTGAAAATATCTCCACCTGATTTTATATTCATTGGTGGTAGCCACATTTCAAATTCGATAAATAATATTATTGAAGTAATAAAAGAAGAGGTTGATTCTTCTGTAGTTCTATTTCCCGGAGATGCTTCTCAGTTTTCAGATAATGCTGATGCTCTATTATTTTTATCATTAACATCAGGGAGAAATCCGGATTATTTGATTGGACAGCATATTAAATCTGCAAATATTATCAAACAATCAGAAGTGGAAGTAATACCAACCGGTTATATTTTAATTGAAGGGGGTAAATTAAGCTCAGTGGAATATATAAGCAACACACGTGCAATACCTTCCGACCAAATTGAGATTATAAAATCTACTGCAATTGCCGGTGAGTTGTTAGGAATGCACTTAACATATCTTGAAGCAGGAAGTGGGGCTATTCAACCTGTATCTAAAGATGTTATTTTCAGGGTTCACAATTCAATATCTACACCTTTAATAGTTGGAGGCGGCATTGATTCAGTAGAAAAAATGCTTAATGCTTATAATGCAGGAGCTGATATAGTTGTAATAGGTAATACCTTTGAAAAAGATTTTTCAAAAGTTTCTGAATTTGTTAACGCTGTTAAATCGTACAACAACAAAGAGGAGGGAACACATAATAACAATAATAATATATCATATATTCATCCTGATATCATCCCATAATAATTTATCTTAATTTGTATTTATTGAAGTGAGGTCCTGCTGATTTTACGAAATACACATACGACAATAGAATTAATAACGCACCAATTAAAAAGGCTAAAGGTAGACCTCCTGTTGAATCTGCAAAATTTCCTCCGAGTATTAATCCTATCCCTACTCCCAAATCCCAGCTCGTCATAAATGTAGAGCTGGCAGTTGCACGTCTGTTATTAGGAGCAAGATTTACAAACAAAGTATTATAAGCAGGGAAAGTCAAGCCATAACCTAATCCCAAAATCACCGGAATGATAAAGAACAAAACATAAACTAAAGTATGATTAAAGCCATTAATCCTATTTAATGATGCCAACATAAACAAGCCTATCATACTGATAATCAAGCCTAATTCTATAGCTTTTGTTAATTTACCTCTATCAACCATCTTTCCGGAAAACAAACGTGAAGTTATTAATCCAACTGCTAAAAGTGTAAAAAATAATCCTAAACCTACATTTATGTTTAATTCTTTACCATAAATTGCAAGATAAGTCATAAACATACCATATGGTATTCCGGTTAAGAGCAAAGTCAAGCCGGCTTTAAAACCTTTGAACAAGAAAAAACGATCGAAGCTAACAGCCTCTCTTACTGAAGGTTTAAAAGGTTTATCAACTCTGATAGCCATTGCAAAAATAAATCCCACCAATCCGGAAATAATTGAAAGTGTGAAAATAAAGTTATAACTAACTCCATGTTCATGCAATAGCAAACTTGTCATCGGACCTACAACCATAGCCAGATTATTTGCTACACCAAAAAAGCCAAGCCCCTCTCCCCTTCTTGATGCAGGAAGTATATCCACAACCAAGCTATTACCGGCAGTAGTTACAAAACCAAAGGAAGCACCATGAATAATTCTAATCAGCAAAAACAGGTTGATAGTTGCCACAACAGGATAGCCTATGAAAGTAAGCACAAAAAGCAAGAAAGCAATGATATACTGGGGCTTACGCGGAAATAAATCCAATAAAAATCCAGAAACAGGTCTTATCAGTAAAGCTGCCAAAGTATAAGCAGACAAAACCAATCCAACCAACGACTTTGATGCACTAAAAGTATCTATAAGATACAAAGGAAAAATCGGTATCAACAAATAGAAAGCGAAAAAAAGAAGAAAGTTTCCCAAGCAAGCACTCAAGAAACTTCTCGTCCATAACTTATCCATATTTTTAACTGATATACTTCTTTATCTTTTCTAAAATAATATTATGCAAATAAGAATTTGATGCTAATATATCTTTACCGGTAATAAACTTATCACCACCTTCAAAATCAGTAACAACTCCTCCGGCTTCTTTAATCAGCAAAGCACCGGCAGCAACATCCCATGTACCTAAACCATATTCCCAAAATGCTTCAAAACGTCCGCACGCAACATAAGCCAAATCAGTAGCAGCAGAGCCAATCCTTCTAACTCCTCTTGAATTTTGTAATATCCATTTAAGAAATACCAAATAAGATTCTAATCTGTCGAAAAACCTATATGGAAAACCTGTTGCCAATAAAGACAAATTTAAGTCGCTTTTGTCAGAGACATGTATTCTATTCCCATTCAAAAAAGCACCTCCATTTTTCCAAGCATAAAAACACTCATTCTGACCGATTTCATATACAACACCGACCACCAGAGTGTCATCTTCCATTAAAGCAATACTTACAGCATAGGTCGGTATACCTTGAATAAAGTTTGTCGTACCATCAAGAGGATCAATAATCCAGTTATATTTTTCACCCTTAACATTACCTGTACCCTCTTCGGCAATAAATCCCGCTTCAGGCAAGACATTACGTAAGTTGCTTATTATAAGCCTTTCAGCCTCCTTGTCAACATAACTTACTAAATCATGTACACCTTTATGCTCAACCTGCGACTGATCAAAACTTTTCCGCTGTTCTGCTATAAAACTCCCTGCTTGTTTAGCTATATCACATGTTTTTTTACAAATATCTTCGTATATAATCATTTTTTAATAATGTGTTAATATGTTAATGTGAGAATGTGCTAATATGCTAATGTGCTAATGTGGTCTATAGTCTATAGTCTATGGTCTATGGTCTATGGTCTATGGTCTATGGTTTATAACTATTGACTATTGACTATTGACTATTGACTATTGACTATTAACCAATCACTAATCACCAATCACCAATCACCAATCACCTTCTAAGACCTGCAATAGCTTCTTTCAATGAAACAATTTTACTTTCAGCATCTGCATGTTTCTTTCGTTCATTTTCGACAATTTCAGGTTTTGCATTTGCTACAAACTTCTCATTTCCAAGCTTTTTCATAACAGAAACAATAAAACCTTCAAGATATACAATTTCTGTCTCCATCTTCTTTATCTCTTCTTCAATATTGATGTAATTCTCTAAAGGTACGGCATATTCTGTTGTACCTACAAGAAAAGAACTTGCAGCGATTGACTTCTCATTATGATTCTCAATTGAATTAAGATTACATAATTTCATAATGATAGAGTCAAATATTGAATTATGTTCTCCAATTATTTGCAGATTTAGCTTCTCTTTTACAGGAATATTATTTTGTACTCTGACGGTACGAACACCTGCAATAACATCTTTTATCTTTTCAAAAAGAGTAACTAAATTATCATCAGAAGGTTGCAATTCAGGTAAAGTTGTTACCATAATACTTTCACCATCCTTTCTTTCCTTTAAAGCCTGCCACAATTCTTCAGTAATAAACGGCATAAAAGGATGTAAAGTTTTCAATAGGATATCGAAAAAGTTTAACGTAGCTTCATAACTTTTCTTATCAATCGGCTGCTGGAAACCAGGTTTAATCATTTCTAAATACCATGCTGAAAACTCATCCCAAAACAGTTTATACACAGCCATCAGAGCTTCAGACAAACGATATTTGGAAAATAAATCATCAATTTCAGCTAAAGTCTTTGACAACTGCGACTCAAACCATTTAATTGCTATGGCAGCAGCATCAGACTGAGGAACATCTTTTACCTCCCAGCCTTTAACCAAACGGAAAGCATTCCAGATTTTATTGTTAAAATTTCGACCTTGTTCACACAAAGAATCATCATAAGGTAAATCATTCCCTGCAGGAGATGTAAATAACATTCCAAGTCGAACTGCATCAGCACCATAATGTGCAATCAAATCAAGAGGGTCGGGAGAATTACCAAGTGATTTCGACATTTTACGCCCTAATTTATCTCTTACAATACCCGTTAAATAAACATTCTTAAATGGCAAAGTACCTTCGTACTCATAACCTGCAATTATCATTCGAGCAACCCAAAAAAATAAAATTTCCGGTGCAGTTACCAAATCATCAGTAGGATAATAATATTTGATATCCTCATTATCCGGCTTATTAATTCCATCAAAAACTGAAATAGGCCACAGCCATGAAGAAAACCAAGTATCCAAACAATCTTCATCTTGACGTAAATCATCTGCGCAAATCGTATAATTTACCATTTGCTTAGCTTTTGCAAATGCTTCATTACGTGTGGCAGCAACTACAAAGCCGCCCTGAGGAAGAAACCATGCAGGAATTCTATGTCCCCACCACAATTGACGGGAGATACACCAGTCCTTTACATTTTCCATCCAATGACGATAAGTATTCTTAAATTTCGCAGGATACAGTTTTATATCATCATTTAAAACTGCTTGCAATGCAGGTTGAGATAATTGTTCCATCTTCAAAAACCACTGCATCGATAATTTAGGTTCTATAACCACATCAGTTCGTTCAGAAAAGCCAACCTTATTAGTGTAAGGTTCTATCTTTTCAAGCAAACCGGCTTCTTCCAAATCTTTCTCGATTTTTACACGAACATCGAAACGATCCATGCCAGCATACATAGCTCCATGCTCGTTTAACGTACCATTATCATTGAATATATCTATTGATGGAAGATTATATTTCTCACCAAGAACATAGTCATTCACATCATGAGCAGGAGTAACTTTCAGGCAACCGGTACCAAACTCTACATCCACATAATCATCTTCTATAACCGGTATCGGTCGATTTATCAATGGAACAAGCACCTTTTTACCTCGTAAATGCTGATTTTTTGGGTCATTAGGATTTATACACATAGCAGTATCGCCCATAATAGTTTCCGGACGAGTAGTAGCCACAACAGCATAACCATCTTCACCTTCAATTTTATAGCGTAAATAGTACAATTTACCATTTACTTCCTTATGAATTACCTCCTCATCAGATAATGCTGTCAACGCTTTAGGATCCCAGTTAACCATTCTCACCCCTCTGTAAATCAAGCCCTTTTCATACAGATCGATAAATACTTTGATAACACTTTCAGAGCGAGGTTCATCCATAGTAAAAGCAGTCCTATCCCAATCACAAGAAGCACCAAGTTTTTTCAATTGCTCTAAAATAATCCCGCCGTGTTTGTGTGTCCAGTCCCAAGCATGTTCTAAAAACTCTTCACGCGACAAGTCGGTTTTCTTAATACCCTCAGAAGCAAGTTTAGCTACAACTTTAGCCTCAGTAGCAATAGAAGCATGGTCGGTTCCAGGTACCCAGCAGGCATTTTTACCTTTCATACGTGCACGTCTGACCAACACATCCTGAATAGTATTATTCAACATATGCCCCATATGCAATACACCGGTAACATTAGGCGGTGGGATAACCACAGTATAGGGTTCACGATTATCAGGCACAGATTTGAAAAAATCATTATTTAACCAGTATTGATACCATTTTGATTCAATATCAGCAGGATCATATTTACTTGCCAACTCCATTGTGTTTATTTTTTAACAAACCATATAAGTAACATAAGATAAAAAAATAGAAACTTATTGAATTTTAAGTGGTGAAAAACAGTCACTTCTATATATCTTACATGTCTGATATGGTAATTGATATACTTATTAATTTCGGAGTGCAAAGATAAAAAAAAAATACTACTTTTGTTCAGTAAATAATACATAGAAAACAATCAAACATATTTTACTACAATGAAACGAATAATTTCAACTCCAAATGCTCCTGCAGCAATCGGTCCATATAGTCAAGCTGTTGAAGTAAAAGGCACATTATACATATCGGGACAGCTTCCAATCAATCCTGCCGGTGGAAAAATTGAAGAAACTGATATAGTTGGACAGACACATCAAGTTTTTAAAAATATCAGTGCGATACTCGAAGCAGCAGGTTATAATTTAAAAGATGTTGTCAGCAATCGAGTATATCTATCTGATATTAATAGTTTTGCAAAAATGAATGAAGTATACAAGCAATACTTTACATCGGATTTTCCGACTCGTGCTGCATTTGCAGTTAAGGAACTCCCATTAGGCTCACTGATTGAAATAGAAACAGTTGCAGTCAAAGACTAAGCAAATTAGTTAATTTTAAGAATTTATTAATAAATATTAGGTTGACAGGTTATAAAAAATGTTCTAATTTTACGCTGAAATTTTTTCTATTATCAACCTAAAAAAAATAAAGAAATTATGTCTGTAAACAAAGTAATTTTAGTAGGTAACGTAGGTAAAGACCCTGAAGTACGTTATTTAGACAAGAATGTAGCAGTTGCAAACTTCACATTAGCAACAACAGAAAGAGGTTATACCCTTCAAAGTGGAACACAAGTACCTGATCGTACAGAATGGCACAATATTGTTGCTTGGCGAGGATTAGCTGAACTTTCTGAAAAATTCATCCGTAAAGGTTCACAACTTTATGTTGAAGGAAAAATCCAAACTCGTTCGTGGGAAAAAGATGGAATTAAAAGGTATGTAACAGAAATATATGCTGACACCATCCAGCTTTTAGGAAAAAAATCCGATGCAGGTGAAATTGCTCCGTTAAGTGTAACAAAACCTGCCGATGAAGCTGCACCAGAAGCATCAATGTCACCTGTTGCAGAAGAAGAAACAGAAGATGGATTGCCATTCTGATTTCAAAAGAGTTAAGTACTAATTGAGAAGGTAGGGGGAGTATTCCCCCGCTTTCTCACACTGCTGTAAATACTCTTGTACACAGTAGTTTCTTTTAATTGTTTAACTTCATGTCAAGAAAAGATGAAATTGTACAAATAGCTGTAAAAGTTTTTTTGCAAAAAGGATACTCAAAAACAACACTGACGGATATTGCAAATGCTGCTAATATACAAAAATCCAGTTTATTTGCTCATTTTAAGAATAAAGAGGAAATATATAGACTCGTTATAGAAAACTATCTCTTCAAGGTGCAGACACCTAAAGAAAAATTCGGCTCTATTGAGAACATTTCATTACAAGAGTTTATCGAACAATATCTTCATTCGGTAAGCCGTACAATGTATTTTTTACACAATGTAATACAGGGAAACAATAAGACATCATTACATTATTTTTCATTTATTTTAGAAGCTGTAAATGAATTTGAAGATTATGCTAAGGGAGCATTATCATTCTGCGAGGATGAAATAGTTCATTGGGAAAAGGTGATTAATAACGCAATACAAACCAGAGAAGTCCGTCAAGATATCAATGCTCTTGCTGTAGCTCAAATGTTCAGATACAGTTATTTGGGAATGTCGTACACATATACTGCAAAGGGAGGGATTACAATTGAGGATGCAAAAGCGTTATTGTATAACATATACGATACAATAAAGGTTTGATAAATGATATACTCGAATAATTTTCATATGCAACATAGCATATAAATGTTAACAATAAATAAAATACACTAAATAGTTAATTAAAGCACCTAACGTTAGGTGCTTTTTTTATTTTTGTCGTTTAAAATAAAATATTAAAAAACCTGTAAAAAATAAATGTATGGATGTATTCATTAACAAAGTATCAAAATTTTTACCTAATTCACCTATAGGTAATGATGAAATGGAAAATGTATTAGGGATGATCAACGATAAACCCTCAAGAGCCCGCAGCATTGTACTTCGTCAAAACGGAATCAAACAAAGGTACTACTCTTTATTTCCAAATCAGAAAATAAATACAAAGAGCACGGAACTCAAAATTTCACACACAAATGCAGAATTGGCAGCAGAAGCGATTCAAAGGTTGTTTGACAGTAATGTAAAACTTGAAAATGTTCAATTGCTATGCTGTGGAACAAGTGCCCCCGATCAATTTTTGCCTTCGCATACTTCCATGGTTCATGGAATATTGAAGGGACATGCATTGGAAATCGTGTCTCCATCGGGTGTATGTTTGAGTAGTGCTCACGCGATGAAAGTGGCATATATGGCAATAAAATCAGGAGAAAGCTGTTGTGCAGTCTGTTCAGGTTCTGAAATGGTTTCTCCCGGCTTTCATGCAAGCAAATATGAAGCTGAATGTGCAAAAACAGAAGAAATTGAAGGCAATCCGTATATTGCTTTCGATAAAGACTTTCTTCGTTTCATGCTTTCTGATGGAGCGGGAGCTGCACTTTTGGAAAATAAAAAGCGAGGAAATATATCCCTTAAAATAGAATGGATTGAATCGGTTTCTTACGCAAATAAAAATGAAACATGCATGTATCTGGGTGGCGAAAAATTACCTAACGGAGAATTGAAAAGTTGGAAAGTTATGAGAGGACAGGAATGGTTGGATAAATCCATTTTTGCCATACGACAGGATTTTAAATTGCTGGGAAAAGAAGTTATTGGTTGCTGGATCGAGCATCTGACAACCAGTTTTAAAAAGCACGATATTGATACTTTTGAGAGTATCGATTATTTTGTTCCCCACTTTTCATCAATGTTCTTTGGAAACAAATTAAAAGAAGAAATGAAGGAAAACGGAATAGAGATACCATATGAAAAGTGGTTTTTTAATTTACCAGAGATAGGTAATGTAGGCTCTGCTTCTATATATATTGCTTTGGAAGAATTATTTAATTCGGGTAAATTAATAAAAGGAGAACGTATAATTTTAGCGATTCCTGAAAGTGGACGCTTCTCTTATATGACCGCCAGCCTCAAAGTAACTTGATTCTGAATTTTATCAAATAGCAGAATTTGTTGATTATCCAGACAAAAACGAGGAAAAAGATGTTTTTAAACATAAAAAAAATATAAATATTTCTTTGGATCCAAATAATATTATTTAGTATCTTTCGGGCGTTAAAAAAACAACCGAACATTAGTTTGTAAAAATAAAAGTTTATTTCAATTTATCCAAGAAAAACTCTTAATTATTATGGTTATGAAAAAACACTATCCTTTATTACTGCTATCTGTGTTGCTTTTTGCCGGAGCATTAAACTCACAGCAGATAACATTTGGTTACGACGCGGCAGGTAATCGCGTTTCACGAACAATTCTCATTCCACCCTCAAGTGCACCTCAAGCTGTCAAAATTTATGAATCCGTTACCGAACAATTGGGCGATGAGCGACAGTTAAAAATATATCCGAATCCCACTAAAGGAATATTGACTGTGGAGATAATAGGCGGTAATACCGAAGACGACATCCGGTTTACGCTATACAACCTACAAGGAATAATACTTCAGCAAATTGAATCTGTCGTAGGTAGTACGAAACAAGTAGATATGTCCGCTTATCCGATAGCGACCTATATTTTACGATTACATGCAGGAGATAAAATAATCGATTATAAGATTATTAAACAGTGAGAAACCAGTTAGTAGTTGCTCGACCACTATATATTAATAATCTATCTTAAATATTTATTGTAATTCTAAAAAATCAGACATGAAAACATTCAAATTACTTGTGGCATACGTTGCCATTTTCTTGGGAATTAACGTATTATTTGCTGATGACCAGCCTCCAAAGGTAAACAAAACAGAACTTGCCACCTTAATGGTGGAAAAATTGGAAATAGACATTGTTCTTACCGACAGTCAAAAAGTGGCTATACAAAAAATTGCCGAAGACTATCTGAATAAGCGCCAAAACGCTGCCCGGTCAAAAACGGTTGAAGTCGCTCATTCAATGAGAATAGAAGCAGAAGCAACTTATAAAGCGGCAGTCGATAATCTACTCACAGAAGAACAACAGACAACATTGCAGGTAAAACGTGAAGAGGCAAGACGGAACAACAATCCAAACAATTGCTGCAAATAAACTACATAGTCAAATAAAAAACATATCATATGAAAACAAAATATATTATACAGCCAACATTATGACTGATGCTTGCTATTGTTTATTATCCGTTGCACGCAACTGTCTATAACATCAATCAGTCGAGTGGTGCCATTTCAGTACACCAGACTTATGTAAACAATATGTCCGACGAGTGGAATATCAATATCGGTGTCAACAAGGCGGTAAAGCTCGTGTTTAATACAGATCTCGAAACTTGTTGTGATTATTTAAGGATATACAATGTAGACAACTCAGGTAACCTTACCCAATTAGCTGCCATGGTGGGGGCACAGTCCGGAACCATTTATACCCTAACGCCTAACGGTAAAGTAAAAATAACTTTTACAACCGACCATAGTATCGATTATCAAGACGGTTATACTGGATTTGATGTTAATTTTTCAGTAGATGACCGTTACCAAGTTACTAACGGAGTGAACGTGACGGGCGATGCTAATTTTAATAACAATGTAAATATAAACGGGAAATTAGGACTTGGGACATCAACGCCCAGAGAGAATCTGGATGTAAATGGCAATGCAATTTTCAGTGAGCGCGTAGGTATTGGCACAACTCCGTCAAATAATAAGCTGTATGTCTACAACTATAATCAAGAATATACAGGATTTAGAGCTTACACATACAAAAGCACATCAAGTACAGTTTACGGCATTCATTCATCAACTTATAATCCTTCAGGTCCTGTACTTGGTATCTATTCTTATGTCAGCGGTGGAGGTAGCAACAATCAACGTTGGTCCGGATATTTTTCAGGTGGAGATGTGGAAATAACAGGTGGAAAATTACGTGCAAAAAGTAAAATTGCAGTTTATCCATCAAGCATCACCTCAGACGAAGGTTACAACGGAGAAATAATGATAACCAGACCGGCTTCCAGTGGACAATATATTAACTTAGTGCGTTCAGGACAATATCCATGGTCGATAGGAACAGTATACAACACCAGTAATTTTGCAATAGGCAAAGGAGTGTCTAATGATGCCAATTTTACATCTCCATTTTTCACAATAAACACTATTGGCAACGTTGGGATAGGAACAACAAACCCACAATATGTGCTTGATGTAAACGGCAAAATATACACAAATGATGAAGTAATCGTAAGTAGACATAATATAGATATCGGCGGAACAGTTTCGATTGTCAATCCTGCCAAAACTGAACCAGGGCAAGCATCAACTTGGAATATCTATAACATGGGCGGTACTTATGGTAATTCATTGCAATTCTGGGCGTACGATAATACCGGATGTGGAGGAGGTATGTGTAATAGCCGGCTTACTCTTATGGATAGTGGAAATGTTGGAATTGGTATTAGCAATCCCCAACATAAACTTGATGTCAAAGGCACGATACGCGCCACCGAAGTATTGGTACAGAGCGTGGATCAGTTTGCGGACTTCGTGTTCGACGATGACTACCGTCTTCGCCCGTTGACAGAAGTCAATTCCTTTATTAAAAACAACAAGCACCTACCCGGTATACCTTCTGCCACTGAAGTGAAAGAAAACGGCATGAGCCTGGTGGAAATGCAGGTAAAGCTCTTGCTGAAGATAGAGGAACTGACATTGTACGCAATAGACTTACAGAAAACTATTGATCTGCAAAACGCAAAAATAGAAGTACTTGAGCAAAAGGTAAAATAAATTGGTATTTTCCATTTCATTGCAAGGAAGAACTGAAAAAGCAGTCTTGTGAAAAGGTATGGAACGTAAATGTAGATTGCTTCGCTATGCTCGCAATGACAAATTGGACTTTTAAGAGAGTTTCTAAATAATTTTTTTTAACATCTACAGCTATGATACAAAGACACAGACATATTATCTCATCCGTACTGTTTTTATACGGATACGCGGTGTTGTTGGGACAATCGCCCGCCCCGAGCTATATCCTGCAGACAAACGAAACAGGCGCTTCGAAAACTTACGTGGTCCGCGATTACGTATCCATGAAACCCGGTTTCAGCTATACGGCCGCAAGCGATAAGAATTTCAATGCGCGGATTGACGAAAGCCTGCTCTTTCCCGCCCAATACCAGACGGAATACCAATTACCTGACCCGTACAGTGATCCGGATACATCCTTTCCTGTAGGAAGCATTGAAGGCAGCGCAAGCGTTACACCTTCCGGAGGTGGGATATACCAGATTCCCATTCAACTTCCAGCGGGTATCAACGGCATACAGCCGGCAGTTTCCATAGTTTACAACAGCCAGTCGGGAAACGGTTTACTGGGCTACGGCTGGAATTTGTCGGCATTCTCGGTAATCAGCCGGACGGGAAAAACCTATTACCACGACGGTAGCGCCACAGCACCCGATTTAAGCACAGGCGACAACCTGATGCTTGACGGACAACGCCTGATGCTTGCATCCGGTAGCAACCTGACAGCGAACGCCAAATACGGGACGGAAATAGACACGTATAGCGAAATTACCTACAAGACAATAGGCAATTACCTCTGTTTTGAGATGAAAACCCCGGATGGAAGCGTAATGGAATACGGTTCCACAGCCGATTCGTTTATTGAAGCGCAAGGAAGTAGTACCCCTGTTTATTGGCTGCTGTCCAAGGTAACCGACAAAAACGGCAACTATATCACTTACAGCTATCAGGAAAACAATTCGACCGGCGAGTTTTATCTGAAAAGCATCCACTATACGGGGAATACCGCCGCAGGTGTCTCACCCGCATGCAAGGTGGAGTTTTTTTACGAAACCCGCAGTGATGTACAGAAATCCTATATAGCAGGGAAGCGGCTTACCTCGAGTGTTATCCTTAACAAGATCAAGACTTCCATTTCGGGAGTGACAGACAGGCTATACATATTGAATTATTTTTATGACGATTTCTGTTCTAAACTGACGGAAATAACCGAGTACAGTGGTGAAAACGTCCGTTATAATTCCACGAAAATAGACTGGGGCGATTATTACGGGGAGTATTCGAGGTACGGAATGGAAGACATTGCCTTTTTATCGGATGTAAGGGAGGGTATATACCCAATTTTTGCCGATTTCGACGGTGACGGAAAAACTGATATGCTGGCTTATCCCAACAAATCGTCTTACACTTCGTCGGATGTAGCAACGCTGTATCTGGCATATTCGTATTACGGAATGGTGAGTTTTTCAAAGAAATGTACGGTTCCGTTAATAGAAAATTTTAAAGGATTTTTAATCGGTGATATGGATGGAGAAGGAAGAAATGATCTGATAAGAATTACACTGGCTCCCAACGGCACCTACAGGTATAATTATTATATGTGGGACGGGACAAAGTTGACGTACAACTATAAAGGATTTAATACAGATAGCGGTGACGGTTTGGCAGGCGATTTTAATGGTGATGGCAAATTTGAAATATTAATAAAAAGCAATCAAAAAGTTTACAATGGCGAAGGTTCCGTTATTGCCACCGGGGGCATTGACAGTTGGGGGATAGACTATATTCCGCATTGTTATCCGAACAATCTTTACCTGACCGATTTTAACGGAAACGGGAAAACGGATATTCTGGTTATGAACGGTTCATCCTGCTGGGTATACGAACTGAACGGAAGTTCTTTCAGCAAATTGACATCCTTCTCGACTACCCTTTTGAAAAACTCATACTTTACTTATCCGGGAGACTTTAACGGCGACGGCAAAACGGATATCCTCGCCCAATACGCATATGATCTCAGCAATGTTTTTATTCTGTTTTCCAACGGCAGTAGTTTTGAAAAACAGACAATAAGTCTTCCCGAGTTACAGTCCAAACCCTTTGTTGGAGACTGCAACCGCGACGGCAAATCGGAAATCGCGTTCCTGAAAGCACGCAGTTCGGGAAATATCATGGATCCCCAATTGGGTATATATAACGGTTCGGGATTTACCCTCAGCAGCAATACCTCCACTTGGATTGACCGAACAAAAATCAGGGAAAACGGAGCAAGTTCAAATATGTGCCTTGCCGACTTTGACGGCGATGGACGGTCGGAACTTTGTTTGGCTGCATACTCGGATGCCAGTATAATATCCTATTTGACCGACAAACAAAACCTGCAGGTAAAAAACATCATTGACGGAATGGGTCGCACTACCTCCTACGAGTATGCCATCGTAAGCGATGACGCCACATACAACGAAACGGCTTCTTCACCACCCGGTTTCCCTATTGCAAACAACAAAATACCTTTATCAATAGTAAAAAATCTTACACAGTGGGCAGGGAGTTATTATTCCTCGGCATATTACAGTTATAAAGACCTGCGCATGCACCGGCAAGGAAAAGGATTCCTGTGCTTTGGCGAAATAACGGCTACCGATTACAACAAATCACAGAAAACAGTTACTAAATACGGCTACAACAGTTCATATTATTTTCCCTATATCACGGAACAGGCAGTTTCAACAACTTCGGGAAATCTGATTTCTACGGTAACTAATACGAATACTTATGTATATGTAGGTAACAAACGGGTTTTTCCTTATGTTTCTTCGCAAGTCAGCGTCAATGCTTTAACGGGAGTGTCGCAAACCGTAAACAGCAGCAATATGGAATACGGTAATCCGAAAACAGTTGTAAAATCCTACAACGATGGTAATAGTGAAACCATGACCCGGACTTTTATGAACATAACTTCAGGCGATAAGCGGATACTCGGGCTACCTCAAACGATGCAGACAGTAAAAGCCAAAAGCGGACAGTCGTGGACGGAAAAATTGTCGGTGGAATACAACGGACAGTACCTGCCCTCGAAAAAAACAACCTATACCAAGGATGGGACAAAGCAGACCGGCGAAGAAAACTTTACCTACGATGCCGTGGGGAATACGCTCACCTCAGGCGTGAAAACCTATAATGCGGGCACGGTACTGACAACCACTTACGTGTATTCGGCCGATAAGCGTTTTCTTGTGAGAAAAACAGATCCTCTGGGTTTGTTTACGGAATACGGCTATAATCCTTCCAAGGGCAGGCTTATTTCGGTAAAAGACCACTGGGGAAATGCGGTGCACTATGAATACGACAGTTTCGGACGGCAGATAAAGCAGACCAATCCCGACGGAACGACAAGCACGTCCGTTTTGGCCTGGGAATCGAATCCGTATGACGCACAGTATTCCGTCACTCAGACCGCCACGGGAAAACCTGTCACAAAGACTCTTTACGACGGGGTGGGACGTGAGATACGTAGCATCCTGACCCGTTTCGACGGCTCGGAGATGAAAACCGACAAGGTTTACGACAATAAGGGGCGGTTGCAGAAAACCTCCCTGCCTTTCAAAGGATCGAGCGCCGCCTTGTGGAATACATACGAGTACGATGCCTACCATCGTCCCGTAAAACTCACCTATGCTTCGGGTAAGACCGACACATGGACTTACAACGGCAACAGTGTAACAACAGTAAAGGACGGTATCAGCACCGCCAAGACCTACAATGCCAAAGGAGAGCTTCTCTCCTCAAGTGACCCGGGCGGAGCCATTACCTATACTCTGCGTCCTGACGGGCAGCCTTCTACGATTATGACAGCCGGTGTTGCTACCACTTTCAGCTACGACGACTACGGACGGCAAGTCGAAATAAATGACCCCAGCGCTGGATTGCAGACATTTGCCTACAATTCGGCAGGTTATCTTTCGACACAAGTCGACGCCAATGGTGAACAGACTAATATGACTTACGATAACTATGGCAGGATAACCCAGAAATCGTGTCCCGAATTTGCCACAACCTACGGATATGATTCGCACGGGCAGCTGACTTCCGAAACAACCAACAACGGAACTTCTATCATATATACCTACGATAACCTCAGACGTATAAGCTCGGCAAGAGAAAACACCCCGGACGGTAAATGGTTGCAAAAAAGCTATTCCTATGTCCAGGGAAACATCCAGTCCGTTGCTTATGCGGCGCAGTCGGGTAGCATCGTCACCGAAAACTATTATTACGCCAACGGGCATCCAACGGAAATAAAGCTGAACGAGCAGACATCTATATGGAAGCTTAATACGGAAAATGACATGGGAATGCCCACAAAAGCTACCACGGGAAGTGTTATCCGCAATTACGGTTACAATACCTACGGACTACCTACTTTCCGCAAGGCAGAAGCACAGGGGTCCCTGTTTTTAGAATACGCCTACAGTTTCAATGAACAAACAGGAAACTTGTATTACCGTGATAATAATATATATGGAACAATGGAAGATTTTGGTTACGGTACAATGAATCGGTTGACGGGTATTTACTGTTGGAATAATTACGATCATATTGACTATACAGTAAGTTACGATGTGAAGGGCAACATCACTAACCATTCACAGGTGGGGGCATTCGGTTATAATTATCCGGGTAAACCTTATGCGGTAACGGATGTTGATTTGTACGGCAACGACATACCACAGTGCGACCAAACGGTAACTTACACTTCCTTTATGCGTCCGGCTACAATAAGTGAAAACGGCTATGCAGCTCAGTTTACCTACAACGGTTCCGGCGGCCGTGTGCGGATGCGGATAACAGACCTTGGAAGCCAAAGTGTTCAGTTTACACGTTATTATGTTGGCGGACAATATGAAACAGATGTTACACCGACCACCACAACCGAACGCTTATATCTTGACGGTGATGCTTACTCCTCACCCTCAGTTTTAATAAAAAACGGTGCGGGGAATTGGAATATTTACTATATTTGCCGTGATTATCTGGGAAGTATTACCCATGTAACCGACGCCTCCGGCACAGTGGTGCAGGAGATGGAATACGACGCCTGGGGTCGTTTGCGAAATCCTGCTACGCAGGTAATATATGCGCCGGGTAGCGAGCCTGCTCTTTTCCTTGGAAGAGGCTATACGGGACACGAGCATCTGCCATGGTTCGGGCTGATTAATATGAACGCAAGGTTGTATGACCCGGCTCTTGGAAGGTTTTTAAGTCCCGACCCGTATGTGCAGGCACCGGACTTTACGCAGAATTTTAACCGTTACAGCTATGCCCTGAATAATCCGTTCAAGTATATCGATCCGAATGGAAATAATCCACTTGTGATTATTGGTTTAGTACTTCTTGGTGGCTATTTAGGTGGCGTTGCCACAAACCATGGCGAGTTAAATCCCGGCGGATGGGACTGGAAAGATCCGGGTACGTATTTTGGAATAGGATTTGGGATGTTTGCCGGTTATGTAGGTGGATATTGGTTGTTCCATCCCGGAGCTTTGAACATTGCTTTCGGTTTATCTGTGAACAGTCAGTGGGGTAGTTTAGCCGTTGGGGTTAGTGGCTTAACAACTACCGGCGTGAGTTCCGATTTTAATTTTCATTGGTCAACATCTGCAGGTGGAGGCGGATATGTGCCGTTAAAAGAACAAAAGCCAGCAGAAATAACTGTAAATGAACCGGTAGGAAACAGTAGATTTTTTCAAGGGAATTATTATGAGGCATCTCAACTTCTTAGTTATATATCAAGAGAAGGTGGCGTTGAAAGAATAATGTATGAAACAGATTTTGGGTATTATTATGAACCAGCAAATGGATATGTTTTTGCAGATTTTAGTAAATCCAAAGTTTCTCAAACTAATAATACTTATTGGGGAGTAAGAGAAAATGGTACTCCTATTTATTATGTACAAAGCACGATAAATGGGACATATCCGTTTAATATCAAACAACGAGGCAATAATTTGTATTTAGATTTAGGATTGGCGAATAGATATAGAGTTTACGGAGTATACCATACTCATCCTGGAAATACCATGTTGTCTTTGGATGATGCTTTCCAAAATATGAAAGGAATACGAGTTAAAGCCATTGGCTGGGACGGATATAGTAGAGGTTCTTATTTTGATAATAACACATATTATATCAATGAATTAATCGTGAAACCTTAAAATTTTGAATATGAGATATTATATAGCAATGTTGTTTTGTGGTTTGTTTTTCTGTTGTAACATGTTTTCTCAGAAAAATGATTCAATTTTTGAACTTGGAGGTGAAGACAATTGGAGTAATGTAGAAACTTACACAAAAATAATACATACAAAAATTGATTCTATTGTAAAAAAGAACATAGTCAATCAAGTTTGTGGGAGTTTAGTAATATGTTTTACTATTGATGAAAATGGTAAAGTTGACAGTTGTGAGATTAAAAAAAGTATTAGTAGAGAGATTGATAGTTTGGTGATCAAAACCATTTGTAATCTTGATTTCAAAAAAGCAGCAGTATTTAGTTTTGTTGGGAAACCATATTCCATTCGTTTTACTCTTCCTGTGAAATTTAGCTTATGTGAAAAAAAAGAAGAATAGCGTTGTTCCATCCCTGTTGGAATATTGCCTTTGTTCTTTTCTTTGTAGCGTAAGTAACACGCGCTGTCCGGCCAAGTGTTCTTCGCTTGGTTGCAGATAGAAGGAAGTCTCGGATGGTTATGAAATAAATAGCAGAATGGAAAATTTTTGTTATTTTGAACTTGAAAAACAAAATGGAAACTATTATATGAGAACTTCCATATTTGATAGAGCCAGAATATATTCTTATGATCATACTCACAGGTACAGCAAAACTCCATCGGTTGATGATGATAAGATTGCACAATTTTTAATGAGAGTCCCATCGTATATAGTTCATTGGAATGGAAAGGTTTACAGGTATTGGTAATTTAATTAAATTATTCTGTGTCAACAGAAACTTATATAAAAAAAACAACAAAATACCCGGATGGAGAGATATTTGGAACGATATTCGGCGTTTTCTCCGAGGGCAGACCGAAATAAGTTTGATGTTACAATGAGAATGAATCCTCGAAATGCAGATTATGCAACTGCTCATACACATTGGGCAAAAGAAGGAGTTGATTGGGTAGATGTAGGAGGTACTGGAACAAATTATCAAAAATACAATTCTGTTGCAAGTTATCCGACAGGTTCACAAAAATTTACAACTGTTGGGGGTTATCATTCACCGCAAGATTTAACTATTCCTGGGTATTCTATGGTAGTAGGTAGAACAACTTCCACTTATTCATTTGGAGGAGGAAGTTATAATTATATTAATCCAGACCCATTTTTGAGATTCTTTTTATTTCCATGGAACTGGTAATTAACTTAATGTCATGAAAAAATATTTTTAATTCCGATATTATTATTTCTGTGTGTGTTTTATGTTCAAGGGCAAATGATAGAAAAAAAAGACACCCTATATTTAAATTATTATATTGCTACAGGGGAGTTTGGAGGGATTAATGAAGGGCTAGTAATATACAAAAGCAACGATGAAATAAGAGCGAAAAGCGTAAGGTATAATAATGATAGTTATGGGATGGTATTAAATATTGATACAATCATTGATTTTTATGAAAGAAACAAAAATAATTATCTTATTATAAAAGAAGAGTGGATTTTAAGTAAAGAGCAGCAAGACTATATTACTAAGGTACTTTATGAAATAAAAACGCGATCAGTTGAAGAAAATGTGTTCAGTAACGCAAGTGAACATTATGCAATATTAACGAATAATGAGAGTCATGTTTTTATTGATAGGACTGGGAAATGGAATAAATTTTTAGAGATAAAGAAGGCTCTATATATAGAACAGACCCCAAGAAAACTTTAAAACACAAGCCTCGGAATTATCCCCCTGGCTGGCGCGGTTTTGTAAACCGTGTCTTGCTTGGTATAGCAAAAATTTGCTTTTTTATTGCATGCAAGCATGGCAGCGTATAACACTGGGATATATAATGTCCTATCTTATCAACTAATCAAGTGATACTCATTATGAAAAAGTATATATTATTGTCATTATTCTTATTTTGTTTTATGAATTACTCAAACGCTATTAACCCACAAATTGTGAGTAAAGAAATTTTAATCTCTACGCAATATAAATTGATTGAAAAAGGACAGTTTCTTTTTTTGATTTTTATTAGTGATACAGAAGTGAAAGAGTTAACATATTCTTATTCTATAAATAAAAAACAAAATAAAATTGTTTGTTCCAAAGGACAAAGTAGAATAATTAACATACGAGACAATAAAAGTTATTTAAAAAGCATCAATTTTGAAACATCTAAGAAATTTGAACAGAAACATACTAACACTTGGAGGGAAAAGTATTATAAATACTTTTCTCCCCATTTTTTAAAATTGTCAAATAAAGAGAAAATAATGTTGCTAGATAGTTTTACTTCAAACGAAATTTAATCCTCGTTGAGTGTAGAGTGTAAAATATAAAGTTCAGCATAGCGAGAGACGTGCCTGTTGCACAACTAATAATTTACTTGTTTTTACATAAAATATCAGCAGACGAATTTTGTAAATCGCTGATTTATACTGGATATTTTTATATTGACGAGTTTAAATGGGAATGCCCACAAAAGCTACCACGGGAAGTGTTATCCGCAATTACGGTTACAATACCTACGGACTACCTACTTTCCGCAAGGCAGAAGCACAGGGGTCCCTGTTTTTAGAATACGCCTACAGTTTCAATGAACAAACAGGAAACTTGTATTACCGTGATAATAATATATATGGAACAATGGAAGATTTTGGTTACGGTACAATGAATCGGTTGACGGGTATTTACTGTTGGAATAATTACGATCATATTGACTATACAGTAAGTTACGATGTGAAGGGCAACATCACTAACCATTCACAGGTGGGGGCATTCGGTTATAATTATCCGGGTAAACCTTATGCGGTAACGGATGTTGATTTGTACGGCAACGACATACCACAGTGCGACCAAACGGTAACTTACACTTCCTTTATGCGTCCGGCTACAATAAGTGAAAACGGCTATGCAGCTCAGTTTACCTACAACGGTTCCGGCGGCCGTGTGCGGATGCGGATAACAGACCTTGGAAGCCAAAGTGTTCAGTTTACACGTTATTATGTTGGCGGACAATATGAAACAGATGTTACACCGACCACCACAACCGAACGCTTATATCTTGACGGTGATGCTTACTCCTCACCCTCAGTTTTAATAAAAAACGGTGCGGGGAATTGGAATATTTACTATATTTGCCGTGATTATCTGGGAAGTATTACCCATGTAACCGACGCCTCCGGCACAGTGGTGCAGGAGATGGAATACGACGCCTGGGGTCGTTTGCGAAATCCTGCTACGCAGGTAATATATGCGCCGGGTAGCGAGCCTGCTCTTTTCCTTGGAAGAGGCTATACGGGACACGAGCATCTGCCATGGTTCGGGCTGATTAATATGAACGCAAGGTTGTATGACCCGGCTCTTGGAAGGTTTTTAAGTCCCGACCCGTATGTGCAGGCACCGGACTTTACGCAGAATTTTAACCGTTACAGCTATGCCCTGAATAATCCACTGAAATACAATGATTCAAATGGAGAATTTATTGGGACTATTGTTACGATTGCTGTGGGTTTTGTAGAAGCTTTTGTGAAAGGAGTAGTTATTCCCTGGTTTGTTGGTTTTGACGATCCGGGCAAGGCTGGAAAAATGTTTGAAAATGCATGGAGGGATTATGGTAAGAAGGTAGGCAATGCTTGGAAAATAGACATTGGACTGTTCAAGACCGATCCGAATAAAAGTTTTTGGGGACAAACATGGGAACTTTTCTCGCAATTTACTTGGCAACTTCCTCAAACCATAGTTGGTAACGGTTATTCTCATACTCGAAATGTTTGGGGAGCTGTGGATAGAGTAGATTATCTTGGTGGTGCTACTTTTGCAACTAATGAAAATAGTAAAAATCATATTTTTGCGCAGTCCAATTATAGGCAAATCATTTAACACCAAAAGGGGTTATTTTTGTTTCCGACATTAATGTCGGAACAAAATGCAACTATCTTTATTTTAGTCATTTATATGCACTTAAAAAATATCCGTTATACTTTTGCGCCTTATTAGATTAAATCTTTTGAGAAGCAATCAATAAGTCTAAGTTTGATATCTTCTGAAAAATCTTCTTCATTTACTATGGATTCAATTATCTCATGTAATTTCAGCATACATGGTGTCACGTGCATTATCCGAAGCTTCCATTTTGAGTATGGTTTTGTATTCCTGAGCATTTTCTTTGAAAATCGACTGATAAATTTTGTCGGTGTACAATGAGTATTTATAGTTTCCCATGTCAACATAACGACTCAAAGCGGAAGTGAACTCCTTTCGATATCTGCTTTCGCGGATTGCCGTAGGTAAATAGTCAGCATCGTTTCGATTTATATATTTAGTTCCACCACCAGCTCGTTCGTTGATTGTTTCCAGTACAATATCCAGCAGTTTCGACCGAAGTAGTTTAGCATTGTCACTTTCGGTAAGCAGCATTCCCAAATTTAGAAAGGCTCTGAAATTAAAAAGTCCCAATACGGTTGTTTTGGTCGTGACATTAATGACATGACCAAACTGTAACTTTAAGTCTTTAAGTTGCTTACCCTTACTTAAAATGTAACCATTGTGTTTTAGCTCCTGTTCATAATTTTCGAGATAACGCTTGACCGTTCTCTCATCAATATCAAAGAATTCTGCAACCATTCGAGTTGTAAAGCGATATTCACCCTAAAACAACATACCTGAAAATCCAATGTATTCCTGGATTTTTTGAAGAGCAAAACGATTATTTAAAATGTTTTGTCTGTCTATTGTTGAAGTAGTTAAGTCTTTCATGCGTTCATTTTTATTTTTTTGATATTTGTCACATAGCTTGTCCCGATTTGTCGGGAGAACTCGCATGGAACATGTTCTATGGAGCCGAGCGGTAACAGTTTTCCACAACTCTGTCTAATTTATTGTGGACTTCGCTCAGGTTAGTTGGCATGTGGTCAGGGTCGTACATTTGTGCCGATGCATTAATCTACTCGGGGTTTTATTTTGTTAAATCTTCTGCTTAATAATTAAGATTCCACGTTGGTAGCAGATACAACCAAATGCGCCTTTATTCCATCCTTAGTCTCATTTAATTCCATTTTTATCGTGTCGCCTTCTTTTATTTCACCTGCCAAGACTATATCGGCAAGCTCATCTTCAAGATAACGCTGAATAGCTCTTTTAAGCGGACGAGCACCAAATTGGACATCATATCCTTTGTCTGCAATGAAATCTTTGGCTTCCGGACATAATTCAATTTTGTAGCCTAAATCTGTGATACGTTTAAATAATCCTTTTAGCTCGATATCAATAATTTTATTTATGCTTTCTTTGTTCAACTGATCGAACATTACAACTTCATCAACACGATTTAAAAACTCCGGCGAGAAAGTTCTATTCAGTGCTTTCTGAATTACACCTCTCGAATATTCAGAGCTTATCTCTACTGTGTTATCAATATTAAACCCTACACCTCTACCAAAATCCTTTAACTGTCTGGTTCCGATGTTGGATGTCATTATAATAATAGTATTCTTAAAATCAATTCGTCTGCCGATACTGTCCGTCAAACGACCCTCATCCATTATCTGCAACAGCAAGTTAAATACATCAGGATGAGCCTTTTCTATCTCATCAAACAATACGATAGAATAAGGTTTACGTCTAACTCTTTCGGTTAATTGTCCACCCTCTTCATATCCTACATATCCGGGAGGCGCACCAATCAGACGTGATACGGAAAATTTCTCCATATATTCACTCATATCCATTCTGATTATTGCATCCTGATTATCAAACATAAACTCTGAAAGTACTTTTGCAAGATGAGTTTTACCTACACCGGTAGGACCAAGAAAAATAAACGACCCAATTGGTTTACCCGGATCTTTAAGTCCGATACGATTACGTTGGATTGCTTTAACTATCTTATTAACAGCCTCATCCTGTCCAATCACTCGATTTACAAGCTCATCTTTCATTTGAAGCAGTTTTAATCCTTCAGCCTGAGCAATTCTTTGTACAGGAACGCCCGACATCATTGCAATAACCTCTGCAACCTTCTCTTCATCAACAGTTTCGGGATTAAGCTGAGATTCTTTTTCCCAACGCATAATAGCATCTTCCAACTGATACTGACATTGTTTTTCTCTGTCTCTGATCGGACCTGCCAATTCATATTTTTGTTCGCTCAGGACTTTTAACTTTTCTTTTTTCAGCTCTTCTATTTTCTTTTCCAAATCTTCTATTTCAGCAGGAACAGCAACCGAACTGATATGAACTCTTGAACCGGCTTCATCTAATGCGTCTATCGCTTTATCAGGAAAACAACGATCGGTAATATAGCGATCTGTAAGATGAACACAGGCTTTTATAGCTTCGGGAGTATATCTTACATTATGATGATACTCGTATCTATCTTTAATATTTTCCAAAATCTGCAATGTTTCCTCAGCAGTTGTAGGATCGACCATTATCTTCTGAAACCTGCGTTCAAGTGCACCGTCCTTTTCAATACTTTGTCTGTATTCATCAAGGGTTGTCGCACCTATACATTGAATTTCTCCTCGTGCCAATGCAGGTTTAAGCATATTGGCAGCATCAAGAGATCCCGGTGCTCCACCTGCTCCTACAATAGTATGAATTTCATCAATAAAGAGAATTATATGAGGATTTTTCTGCAATTCATTCAGAATAGCTTTTATACGTTCTTCAAACTGACCGCGATATTTAGTTCCTGCAACAATTGAAGCCATATCCAATGCAACAACACGTTTACCAAACAAAACTCTCGATACTTTCTTCTGAATAATTCTCAAAGCGAGACCTTCGACAATAGCTGATTTTCCAACGCCCGGATCACCGATTAACACAGGGTTATTTTTCTTACGGCGACTGAGAATCTGAGCTAAACGTTCGATTTCTCTTTCTCTGCCCACTATCGGATCTAAGCGATTTTCAAGTGCAGCTTTTGTAATATCAGCACCAAAGTTATCCAATGCCGGAGTATCAGAGTGTTTCTGACCGGTTGGTTGAGGTGATTTTTGTTGTGAACGCGGCATATCATCATCGTCATCATCATCATGGAAAGTTGCACCAACTATAGGCTCATCATGTTTTGGCGATTTCAGATATGATTTCACCTGATCGTATGTTATATTCTCTTTTTCAAGAACTTCAACGGCTAAATTATTTTTCTCTTTTAAAATTGCCAATAAAAGATGCTCGGTATCAACCAATTCCGAGTCGAATAAACGGCTTTCTAATTCCATAATCTTTTTAATTCGTTCCGAACTTTTCAGCAAAGGAATAGAAACACCATCCAATACGGCATCGGTTCTAATCTGACTTTCAATCTTTTGTTTGATTTTTGGCAAATTGGCAGTGAATATCTGAAGTATTTCAATAGCCTTACCTTGACTATTTCTCAATATTCCTAAGAGAAGATGCTCCGGTCCTACGTAATTATTACCTAATCTTTCAGCCTCTTGATGGCTGTATATAAGCACTTTATTTAATTGTTCTGAATAGTTTGATGTCATAAAAATCTTTTTTCTTCTCCAACAAAAGTAAGGAAAATATTCTAAATTGTTAATAAGAGTACATTCTTATAACAAAATTAGTACCCTTAAGTTTTTTTATTTATATCTGCAATTATGGCAGTTTTAGAAATTCCCTCTCCGCTCGCTCCTCTCGTGCCTCTATGCGATCGACTATGGCTAATTAGGAGATCCCTCAGTTGCTCCTTCGGCTTCGCCAAGTAGCTCTTTCGGGATGACACGCTCTCTTGCGGGCATGGGTAATCGGTCGTTTGGCATTGTAAAACACAACAGACAAAACACACGACCGGTGCGAGGCTTCCTGCCCCGCTACTGCAAAAATTATGATGTTACAGACACACTTAGAGTGGCGGTATACACCGTCCGCAAGCGAGCGTGTCATTCCGACCAAAGGGAGGAATCTCCTGTACAGCTGCAAGTGAGTGATATAAAAAGCCAAGACAACCTTATAAGTATTATTTTCAAATACATTATGGTAAATATGAGAAAATCATGTAAATTTGTTGTCTTTAATTCGAAATTGTGAATTGTAAAATATAAAATTATATATAATATGGAAAATAATGAACTATTGAATGATGTATTAGCAAAGGCAAAAATTTGGCTTGGTGACAGTTATAACAATGAAACTCAGTCGGAAGTACGCCGAATGATGGATGCTGAAGACAAAACCGAACTTATCGAGTCATTCTATCGTGATTTGGAGTTTGGCACAGGCGGTTTGCGAGGTATTATGGGTGCGGGTACGAATCGTATGAATATTTATACTGTTGGTGCAGCAACTCAAGGTTTAAGCAACTACTTAAAATCACAATTTGTTGATTTACCTCAAATATCTGTTGTTATCGGACATGATTGTAGAAATAACAGTAGAAAGTTTGCCGAAATATCGGCTGACATCTTTTCAGCTAATGGTATAAAAGTATATCTTTTCGAAGATTTAAGACCAACTCCCGAAATTTCGTTTGCAATAAGACATTATGGTTGCCAGAGTGGTATTATACTTACTGCTTCTCATAATCCGAAAGAATACAATGGCTATAAAGCTTATTGGGATGATGGCGCACAAATGATTGCTCCTCACGATGAGAATGTTATCGATGAAGTAATGAAAATAAAGGATGTAAAAGATATAAAATTCAAAGGCAATCCTGATTTAATTCAGATTATCGGAGAAGAAACCGATAAACTATATATAGAAAAAGTTAAAACAATTTCGCTTTCGCCTGAATCTATTAAAAGATTTAAGGATATGAAGATTGTTTACACGCCAATTCACGGTACGGGCGTAAAACTTGTGCCATGGGCATTAAAAGAATATGGATTTACCAATATAATTAATGTTCCCGAACAAGATGTTATAAGTGGTAATTTTCCAACTGTATACTCACCCAATCCTGAAGAACCGGCTGCATTAGATATGGCAATAAAAAGAGCTATTGCAACAGATGCTGAATTAGTTATGGCAACCGATCCGGATTCCGACAGAATGGGTATAGCGATTAAAGACGATAAAAATCAATGGATTTTAGTCAATGGCAACCAAACTGCATTAATATTTGTATATTATTTAATACGCAGATGGAAAGAACTTGGTAAAATTCAAGGCAAAGAGTATGTCGTTAAAACGATTGTTACAACTGAAATAATCAAAGATATTGCAGATAAAAATGACGTAGAATGTTACGATTGCTATACAGGTTTTAAGTGGATAGCTGCTGTAATGCGTGAAAATGAGGGTATTAAAAGTTATATCGGTGGTGGAGAAGAAAGCTATGGATTCTTACCTGAGACTTTCGTGCGCGATAAAGATGCTGTTTCTTCTTGTTCCCTGATGGCTGAAATTGCTGCATGGGCAAAGGATAACGGTAAAACTTTATATGAATTGCTTCAGGATATTTATCTTGAATATGGTTATGGAAAAGAAAAGGGTATTTCCGTTGTAAGAAAAGGTAAATCAGGTGCTGAAGAAATTCAAAAAATAATGAATGATTTCAGGACAAATCCACCAAAAGAATTAGCCGGCTCAAATATAAAGTTGATTAAAGATTACAAAACCTTGAAACAGACTAATGTTAAAACAGGAGAAATAACAGACTTGGATATGCCTGCCACTTCGAATGTTCTACAATATTTTACTGAAGATGGAACTAAAATATCAGTTCGACCTTCAGGAACAGAACCAAAAATTAAATTTTATATTGAAGTACGTGGAGATATGAAATCACGTGACGATTACGATGCTGCTGATGCTGCCGCAAACGAAAAGATTGAAGCAGCAAGAGCATCATTGGGTGTATAAATTTTTATTCTTGTAATTTTGTTCTTATAATTTCAGTCTTATAAAATAGCGGAATGTGAGATAGGTTGTTTAATCCCAACTCATTACAACTTTACCACACATTCCGCTTTCCATTGCATCAAAACCCTTCTGAAAATCATCAACATGAAAACGATGGGTTATTATTGGTGATAAATCAATTCCTGAAATCAGCATTTGTTCCATTTGATACCATGTCTCCCACATTTCTCTTCCATATATACCTTTTATTGTCAAAGCTTTAAAGATTATTTCATCCCAATCCACTTGTGTTTTATTCGGTAAAATGCCTAATAAAGAAATTTTCGAACCGTTATACATATTTTTCAGCATACTTTCAAAAGCAGCAGGCGAACCCGACATTTCTAAACCAATATCGAAACCACGCATTTTCAAATCTTTTATAGCACCTTCAATAGTCTCGCCCTTTGCCGGATTTACAGTCATAGTCGCCCCCATTTTCTTAGCAATATCCAATCGATAATCGCTTAAATCGCTAACAACAATATATCTTGCTCCTGCATATCGGCATATAGCTGTAGCCATACTTCCTATCAGACCTGCGCCGGTAATAAGTACATCCTCGGCAATTAGAGGAAAAGATAAAGCTGCATGAGTTGCATTTCCGAAAGGATCCATGATTGCTGCCATTTCGTCAGAGATACGCGAATCGAGTTTGATTACGTTGGAAGCCGGTAGAGACAGATATTCGGCAAAACAACCATCTCTGTTTACACCAACACCAATGGTATTTTCACAAACATGCAGTTTACCACGTCTACAATTTCTGCAATGACCGCAAGCAATATGTCCTTCTCCTGTAACTCTGTCGCCAATATGTATATTTTTTACTCCTCTACCCTTTTCAACTATCTCGCCAACATATTCATGACCGATAATCATAGGAGTTTTTATAGTTTTTTGCGACCATTCATCCCACTTATATATATGCAGGTCGGTTCCACATATAGCAGTTTTTTTTATCTTGATTAACACGTCGTTAATGCCAACGTGCGGAATTGGCATGTCTTCCATCCATATTCCTTTTTCCGGTTTTAGTTTTACTAATGATTTCATATGTAAATAATAATAATGTGCTAATATGCTAATGTGGTCAATGGTCTGGTGTTTAATGTGTAACGTGTAATGTGTAATGTTTATATAGACCCTTTTATCACTAATCACTAATCACTAATCACCAATCACTCTACACGCTAAACTCTTAATTCTTTACTTACTTTTTCGAAAGCGTTTATACATTTATCGATCTGTTCTTTTGTGTGTGCGGCTGAAAGTTGAACACGTATTCTGGCTTGTCCATCGGGTACAACCGGATAATAAAATCCTATAACATAAATACCTTCATTAAGCATTTTGGATGCAAATTTCTGAGCTAATTTCGCATCATAAAGCATTACTGCACAAATTGCAGATTGGGTCGGCTTTATATCAAAACCCAAATTCTTCATACGGGAAACAAAATATTCAGTATTCTGATGTAATCTGTCCTGAAGTTCATTGGATTCATCCATCATTTTAAACATCTGAATACCTGCCGCAGCAATCATTGGTGGTATCGAATTAGAGAAAAGATAAGGTCGGGAACGCTGACGCAGCAAATCGATTATTTCCTTCTTTCCTGTTGTAAATCCGCCGATTGCACCTCCAAAAGCTTTTCCCAATGTACCTGTAATAATTTCAATCTTACCTTTTAAGTCATAAAGTTCTGTTACTCCCCTACCCGTTTCACCTACAACACCGGCTGAATGTGATTCGTCCACCATAACCATTGTATCGTACTTATTAGCAAGCTCATATATTTTATCCAAAGGTGCAACATTACCATCCATCGAAAATACTCCATCTGTAACAATCAGTCGAAATCGCTGTTGTTGAGCTGCTTGCAGTTGTTTTTCGAGTTCCTCCATATCAGCATTAGAATATCTATAACGATGGGCTTTGCACAGTCGCACCCCATCAATAATAGAAGCATGATTTAAAGCATCTGAAATAATAGCATCTTCTTCTGTTAGCAATGGTTCAAAGACACCACCGTTAGCATCGAAACAAGCAGCGTATAAAATAGCATCATCAGTACCGAAGAAATTTGAAATCGCAGACTCAAGCTGTTTGTGTAAGTCCTGCGTTCCACAAATAAAACGCACTGACGACATACCAAAACCATGAGTTTCAAGAGCTTTCATTGCTGCTGACTTCAATTCCGAATTATTTGATAATCCGAGATAGTTGTTAGCACAAAAATTTAGCACTTCTTTTCCGTCAGCAACTCTGATTATTGCATTTTGAGGTGAAACAATAATACGTTCGTTCTTATACAGACCGGCGGATTCTATCGAATTAAGAACTTCTGTAAGGTGATTTTGAAACTTCTTGTACATTATAATTTATGATTAGAAATTAATGTACAAATATAGAAGTTATTGGTGATAATTTATAGCTTAGATTAACATTATTTTTGTTCAAAATTTAAAAATGGGAAAAGAAATATCAGTTAAGCCATGCGAATGCATTAATAATTGGATTTTGAAGAATGTAGTATTAGACCATAGCAACAGCATGTTAATTATCGTTTATTTCCCAATATCCGCCATAAGTTCCACCTTTTCTGACAAGAATACCTACTTCCTTTAATTTAGCAATATGCTTTTCTATTTTTCTTTGAGATTTACCCGCAATATTTGAAATTTGTTTGGCTGTATATTCAGGATTAGTACGAATAATAGCAAGTACAATAGCGGTTTCGTCTCCGACCTCTTTCCGACCTCTTTCCGACCCCTTTCCGACCTCTTTCTGACCTCTTTCCGATTCATTTTCAGAATTACTTTTAAAGAGCGTTAATAATAAACCATTTTGAAATTCGTTGATTTCCGGTTCGGGTAATCCTGCTTCCTTACAAGCAGACATCATGTTTGAAAACGCCCATTTTTTCTTTATTTTACTTCGTAATATGGTT
>ERZ778021.334-NODE-334-length-93617-cov-17.571749_pt1 | contig 93617 bp, 78 predicted proteins | sample MGYA00375751_ERZ778021 | MGnify/ENA primary metagenome ERZ778021 (study PRJEB29350, sample SAMN05389814) | bioreactor metagenome | isolation source: Thiocyanate stock bioreactor | place: South Africa: University of Cape Town | collected 2013-08-29 ... | reverse complement strand
ATACTGTCAGGTGGTTGACCTGGGCGCTGAGTTGATTGTTTTCCGCATCCACCGTAGTTTCCAGCGGATGCCAGTCCATTGTGTGGAGGTTATAATAGAAAATTGTGAGGTCTTCTTCTGCCCAGCCGTAGATTTTCTCCGGGTCGTAATGCAGGCTGATGGTGAAATCCTGTTGAAATTCGGTCACGTTTTGCAGGCTCTTCATCCCCACAGCTACGATCTCGACCGGGTTGCCGCTCATCGAGTAGCCATCCACACTGGAGGGACTGGGGGAGCGGATGTCCATGTAAAGTGGTTCTGGCAGGGACTTGGCCGGGAAATTCAGTTCTACGCGGCCGTCATGTGAGACGACTTCTGCATCCTGATCGGAAGCGACTTCAAAGGAAGGGGAGGTCATCAGGACTGAATTGGAAAGCAATTCTTCTTCTCCGCTTTGAATGAAAACGTCCACCAGAAAGCCTTCCTCTAGTGCTTTATCAAGTTCCACGGGTGAGGTGAGTTCCAGGGAGTCCTGCATCTGCTCCACCGGCAGGGAAAGCCTGCTGAAATCGCCATCCTGATTGAGGCTGGCAGCTTCTTTGCTGGTCAACTGGCTGGGGAATTCGAGAACAGCTTGCAGGTCCGCGCGGGACTGTATGGTCTCGAGCTGTTCGATCTCCCATGCAATATCGAAGGGAATGCCTGGAATGAGAAGCTGTGGGTTGGCTATTAGCCGCAACCGCGCGGGACGGGCAGCCGGTTCCTGGGAATCCTGTTGCACCTGCTCTGAAAAAAGCGGAGCCGACTCGGATACTGCCGCATCCATGGGTACATTTACATTCGACCGCTGTGTGAAAAAGGCACTGGAAACGCTTTGCACAGCCAAACTGGTTATAACAAACAGATTCAGTAACGATTTCATCTATCCATCCTGCTCGCAATGAATAAATCGTTTGATTTAAATAAAAGTGTACATTTTTTCACATATAAAATCAAACGCCGATAACTTACACATATCTTACAATCTAGTGGTCAGTCAAGCTGAAATGGATGGATAAAGTTGCTTCAACTTAATGCGAGCATCCTCTGTACGGAATTGCCAATTAATGATCACATGGACACTGTTTCGTTCATTCACTATGGCTTGGGTCTCCTTTTTGAGAAGGGTTTCATCGGGTATATGTTGTTTCAGCTTTCGGCTAAAAGCGCTCAACTCAATTTCTGCCATGTCCAGCCAACTACCATGTTTGGGCGTGTAATGAAATTCCAGCTTCTTGAGAATCCGGCGAGCTTCTTGGGGCGGGAACGCTTCGGAGGTTATCCAAAACAATGCGGATCAAGATTGCATCCGGATACAAGACATCTACCAACCATTTCATACATTCCGCAAAATCGAGCTTGGTTTGCCGTTCAGTAATTTGCACATAACGCTTTCCCGCCAATGGTTCATACACCATTAGCAAATTGCGCACACCATTGCGCTTATATTCATAATCATAGCGTTCCTTGCGTCCTGGTTTGCCTGGGTATCCTGTGCGCGTCTCTTCAATCAGTTGTTTCAATCCTTCATCAAAACAAACCTGCGGATATTTGGGATCATAGGGACGCTCATACTGGTCTAGAACATCTTCCATGCAAGCCACATATTCCGCACTCGCTTCTGGAATGCACCACATTTCCTTCTGCCAGGGCTTTATTGCGTTTTTTTAAGTGTTCGACGAATGGTTTCGTACGAAATCGACTCCACCACATCTAATTCCACCATCTTTCCAGCCAATAATCGCAGAGTCCAATGCTCGTGTCCTTCCGGAACCTGGCTGCAAGCTGTCGCAAGTAAGGCCGCTTCTGCTCTACCATCCAATTTGCGTTTCTGACCGGGCCGCGGATCCTCATTCAATGCTTTCTCCATACCGCCCAGTACAAACCGTTTTCGGATACGTTCCACGCAGGGAGGACTAACATTCAGGGCTGACATAATCTGTGGGTCAGAAAATCCTTCGTTAGCTTTTAGCAAGATCATCGCCCGTTTCATCTGGCGTGCTTTGATTTTGCCTCTCCTTGTCATTTCCAGCAATGATTGCTGTTCTTCGTCATTTAGATTGATAAGATACAGTTTCTTTGGCATTTTGAATGTCTCCTTGCTCACTTTGGTTGAAAGGATTGTTCCATCTTATCCAGTATGACTGACCACTAGTACTTTCATAAATACTATGATCTGTTCCTGACTTGACAGGAAAGCCGCTCACCTCTATAATTTACATACAATACTCCGGTAGAGTATGGGTTAAGTGAGGAGAAAAAAGTAATAAGTAATAAGTCTGAATTCAATGGTCAAAGATTTTTTCACATCTCTCATCAATCTCACTCTTTACTCTTTACTCTTTACTCTTTACTCTTTACTCTTTACTCTTTACTCTTTACTTATTACTTTTCACCAATCACCAATCACCAATCACTCCCGCTAACAACGAATAACAAGGTACACAGAATGCCATTATACGAATACGTTTGTGCCGACTGTGGCCAGCCATTTGAGAAAATGATGCGCTTCAGCGAATTAAATCAGCAGCCCAACTGCCCAACCTGTTCCAGTACGAACACTAAAAAACAGATCTCTCTCTTTGCCAGCTCCGGCAGCTCCAGCGCCAGTATGCTTACCGGCGGTAGTGCCTCCTGTGGTACTGGCGGCGGACGCTTTCGTTGAGGGGGATAAGGTGAGCACCTGCGTGCCAGGTGGAAAATGGATTAGAAATGAATATCAATGATCAGGCAATAAAAGAAAATCTTGTTAACCGTTTAAAGCGCATTGAGGGGCAGGTGCGCGGTGTACAAAGCATGCTGGAGAATGAGCGTCAGTGCCGTGAGATTTTGCAGCAATTAACCGCGATCCGTTCAGCAGTGCTGGGTGTCAGTACGCTGTTGATGGAGAACTACATGTCCGATTGTTTCCTGAACCTGGAAGAGAAAAATGATCAGGAACGCCAGGCTTTGCTGGATGATATGTTAAGAATGATCAGCAAAGCTGCATGAAAGGGCAATGAAATGGGTACGGTAAAAGTACAATGGCTGCCGGGTGGGATGACTTTCATCGGCACCGATTCGACCAATCACTCGGTGGTGCTTTCGACGCCGGCCGATAATAAAGGGATGAAACCATCAGAACTATTACTGGTGGCAGTCGCTTCCTGTACAGCCGTGGATGTGATAAACATCCTCGAGAAGCGTCGCACGCCATTGAGCGGGCTTGAGATCGAGGTCAGCGGAGAGCAGCACCCTGAACCGCCCTGGGTTTATCAAAAAATTCATATTTTTTACCGCCTGTGGGGCAAGCATCTGACCCCAAAATCAGTACAGATGGCGATTGAACTTTCCGAAGAAAAGTACTGCTCGGTCTCAGCTACCGTGCGCGGCGTGGCAGCCATCAGCACGTCATTTGAGATTATGGAAGATTGATGGTTAGTGAATTGGCTGCTTAGTTGAATAGTTGATTGGGCGCTTAGTTGAATAGACGCTTAGTCGCTTGGTTGATTAGTTGATTGGTCGTGTATTAAAATGTTCAATTAGTTGGTTAGTTGTTGACGTAAAAATCTGTAGTGAAGTCACATTATTTTTCCATTTGCTCGAACAAATCAACAAACAACAAACAACAAACAACAAACAACAAATCAACAAGCCAACAAATCACCAGTTCCCCCAAGAAAACGTATAACTAAAGGCCCTAGGCTTTCTTGACTTATGCATTACAATATAGGCAATAATCCCCCTATTGGAGGCAGTTATGGAAAATTCTGTCCAATTCAGCCGTAATTACAGTGATTTAAGCACTGAACGCGGGTTTCAATTTGAATTCTTTTGTGATCGCTGCGGAAACGGTTTCCGAACCCAGTTTAAAAGCTTTGGGATGAGCGCTATCACGGGTGCGGTTGATGTGGCTAACAGCCTGTTTGGAGGAATCCTCGGGCGGGCAGCCGATGTTACTGACCGGGTCAGCTCGGCCAGCCGTGAAAGGGCGCATGATCAGGCTTTTATTGAAGCTACCACGGAACTTCGCCCCCAATTTATGCAATGCCCGCGCTGCAGCAATTGGGTATGCAAACAAAGCTGTTGGAATCACAAAAAAGGCCTTTGCAAAGAATGTGCACCTGATCTGGGCGTTGAAATGAGCGCTGCGCAGAGTTCACGCTCTGTGGAAGAAGTCTGGGCACACGCTGCCATGGCTGAGGAAGATAAAAAATTGGCAACAGAAAACTGGCGTGAAACGATCCGCGCCTCCTGCCCGCAGTGTAACGCCCCGCTGGCGACCAATGCCAAATTCTGTCCGGAATGCGGTGCCAAATTGAAGACGAGTGCTCACTGCACCGAATGCGGCGCAAAGCTGGAACCTGGTGCTAAGTTTTGCGGAGAGTGCGGGACTAAGACCGTTCAATAGGCTTGTGATTAGATGATTAGTTAATTTGTGATTAGTGGTTAGATGATTAGTGATTAGTCAATTTGATGGTTAGATAATTAGTGGACGGTGATCTGGCTGTTTTTTGCTCTCCCTGGATGAATTTAAATATCATATCTTAAGGCATTGACTCGGCTAATGCGTTGGATATAAGCCAGTCGTGCCATTGCGAGCCCAGCAAAGTGGTCAATGAATGAATGACGATGATTTTCCGCCGATCATTCTGATTTTATAAAACCATTTTCCCACATTAAAACATTCAAGCATTCTCCTTTCTTTCAGACCTTTGCTAATTGGGTTGTCAAAGCGGACGCAGCGAAGCAATCTTTCTCACATAAAGCAGGATTGCTTCGTCGGGCGTTAGATACCCTCCTACTCATAGCATTGGGGCGTTACGAATAACTTGAGAAACAGAATTGCAAAAATCCTTCCTCTCGAGGGGATGATAATTTTTTCACATGAGATCTCGCCCATCAGCCAACTGCTGCTGCTCATAACAAAACTCAAACGTCGCAATTCAACCACTCTCGCAAATGGGCTCTCTCGCTCCGATTCACTTTGGGCTTTTCGACTAGGTGCTGTCCTACCCAATTACGAGTTTGTTATTTCTGTTCTTAATGACGCTCCGTGTCATTGGATGGTCTCGCAATGACAGTATTCGATCAGTCTTCATTGGTTTCAATTAATGGGTCAAATAAGCAAAGACCTGTGGCTATTAATTGTCTTGTTGGGGCAAACGAATGATATTGAGAAAAAAGCATTTGATACTTGATGAATGGCTGATTGGTTTGATATTTCTGTTAAAGCCACACAATAAAAAAGATACAAAACTTGCTTTTTAAAATCCTTGACAAACATTATGTAAATAGATCGAATTATGATAAATTTATGTGAATTCCAGCATATTTTCAATCTTATATATGCGAGAACGTTGCTAAAAAATATTTAGTTTGGTTTTTAATTATTATTAGTCAGAGAGGGAGCAAGACGATGAAGAAAAGTAAAATTGGTTTTTGGTTTGTTATCCTGACAGTTATTTTTGCAACATTGGCGTGCAGTTTCAGTGCATCAACCGCCAAGGTCACCGATGCGGTCATGACATCGGACGAACAGGGCCAGAATCAGACATCTGTATACGGGCCAACAGATGATTTTTACTGTATCGTCAATCTGGCGAATGCGCCAGATGATACCAAAGTAAACGCTGTCTGGACAGCCATTGATGCGGAAGGAGTGGATGCCAACACGGTAATTCTAGAGAAAGAACTGGTTAGTGGGTCGGACACATTGACTTTTTCCTTGACCAACGACAATTTGTGGCCTTCGGGGAAATATAAAGTTGATATTCAATTGAATGGAACCACTGTAAAAACGGTTGAATTCCAGGTAGAGTGATCGCCTTCTACGCAGAATCCCTGGCGCTCCTAAAAATGGAGCGCTTTTTACTTTAAGAAAGTATTGACGGCCAGGTTAAATCATGCAATCGGCAATTTCCTGCTCTGCCTTTAAGTCAGCAACGAAGGAGTTACTAGTGCTCATCGAGTTGAATAGCCGCATCTTTTCGGCTTCTTCCGAACCCTTTTCGGACTGGCTACTATTCAGCAAAGTAATAAAACTGGTCTGATCAATTTTCTTTATGTAGCTACCCAATCTTTATAAAAACGATCGCAGTGCGAAGCACTCTCTTTTGACACCAGCTTTCAATTTGAAGGAGATTTCCAAGCTACCCAAAGCACAAGAATGGCGGCTTGCAATGGTATGAATGAGCAGTTCCCCCTTTTTATAATTTGAAGTCGACTTACCGGTGTCTTTCCTGCAGATCCGCCGGGTGGATTCCCAGTTCATCGGCTGAGACACGTAGACCGTGCAGATCGGAAAAAGTCAGGTTACGATCAGCAAATTCAGGGTGGTGGGACTGCAAGTTTTCAAACATATAGACATAACTGTTGCTAGCGCGAGTTCGCCATTCGAGCCCGATTGCAATGGCAGCTTTCTTAATGGCAGACCCGTTTGGACCTTCGATTTCAACAAAATGGCCATAAGGGAGCTCATCCAGCACGACCAGGGTCTTCATGAAACTGTATGTGGTGCGGAATTTTTCATATTGCATAATCACCTCATACCCGAGTGCTTCCAACAGGCGGCGGGTGGTATCAAAATCGTCAACCACAACTTCAATCTCCTGACGGACGCTGACATCCTTACCCGCTTCGGCTGCTCCTTTGAAGGTAAGAATATTTTGAGTATCCCTTCGCAGGCGTAAGACATTGCGCAGGTCTCGCAATTTACCGTCGGCTTCATCGAAACGCAGATTAACCTCGAAAACACGATCCTGTATCAGTTTGGCGCCTTGCGCCAGCAGGCTTTCTTGAATAGCCGGCAAATTGAGTACATAGAATTTTGCTTCAATTTCCTGATCACTTTGATTTTTCATTGTTTCCTATTCTCTTTGGGGCGGTGTACAGGTACAGATAACCATACATGAATCCAAGTAAAACCAAACTGGCCACCAGACGGAATAGCCAGGTACTGAAGGCGGCCTGGTTGCGGGTAAAGGCCAGGTAATCAAACCACCAATAAAGGACAGCCGCGCCAACGCTGATCTGCACATAGCGCTTGGCCCAATCCAGACGCAACCAGAAGACCACCAGCGCAATTGTCATCCCAATTCCGATTAGTAATCCGCTTACGAGCGTATACAACGGCCCCGGTGAAACTTGTAATTCCAGGAGGTACTGCCATTGGTAGATGCTCTGTCCGAAGCGCAACCATCCATAGGTGGCCATCAAGAGCAAGATCAGGCTGAGAAGCTTGAAGAGAAAGGGGCGTTTTTTGGGTGAGATGTGCTTGGATGGCATGCTTATTCCAGGTCGGGCAAGAAGCGGATTTCAAACAAATGTACGTGAGCAGGTTCCGGCTCATTCTCATTATAGACCCGTACGATGGCTTTTTTGAGAGGCTGTGTCAGGTTGAGATCAATGGTTACATCACGTGGGTTCGGGTTTTCCTGTGTACTAACCCCAAGATGCATTGGGACGTCATTCATATCGGGGTAGAGTTCCAGTTCAATCCGGGTCGGCTCGCCACCAACGCGCACCAGCAATTGATTGACAGTACGCGGTTTTGGGAACTCGAACACCAGCGTAAATGGATTGCTTTCCCAGGTGCGTGCTACTGTAAGCGCATCTCCGTCGAAGAGATCGGTTATGCTGCCCATATCGAGTGTGGAGTAATGCACTATTGCCAGAGATCCATCTTGCAGAAGCGCATCCGTTCTGACCAGGTTGCGACGGGCGGCCTGCTCTCCGGCAAAGATTTCAGCGATGTCATCCACATATTCCAATTGCACGAAATAAAAAGCGGGACTGCCATCCGGGTTGCGGAGTTCCTTGCGGGTAGTAATGTTCTGGAACTTACCGCTGGCGAGCATGTCATCATGCTCATTGGGCGGCAAAATCAACACGGTGTCTTTATCCAATGGGCGGTAGTCACGGGTGTAACTATCGATGCTGGCCAGTTCAAAAGGCACAGGATCGGCAAAAAAGTAACGCTCCAGGATATCGGTGCCGTTAGCCCAGGCCGGGCTGAGCACGAATTTTATGTGCGGGTCGGCTGCCAGATCTTTTTTGATCTTGCCAAAGACCTGCCGGGCGCCATATTGCATGCCATAGAGGCCATAATCTGTGAACCAGAGCGGCCCGTTTCGCAAAGCATCCACCAGCATACTGGTATTGGCAGCCAGCAATCCAGTGAACACTACCAGCGGCAAAAGCATACGTGCACGCTTATTCTGAAAGGTGGCAGCCCAACGAGTCCTGGCCACCCAATCAGCCACGGTCAATAACCCCTGAACGGCCAGCAATGTAGCGGGGAAGACCATAAAAAGTGCGCGTGTGATGCCCAGCTGAGCCAAAGCAGCACCAGCCGGGGCAGCCAGCAGTGCAATCAGGATCAATCGATGACGACTAGAGCGCAAATTTGCCAGGCAATTACCCAGCCCGATTGCAATCACGGGTAAGGCCGGCAGCCAGAGATGCCCGTAACCTTTCATGACATGGCGTGGCAAATCGACTGGGTTGGTGAAGAACCAGTAATAGGGGTTCAAGGCACGCACATATTCCAACCCGCTAGCCGTTAATTTTTGCAAAAAACCCACGTCAGAAGTCCAGACAGAGCCAACGATTTGCAGGTGATACTGGACTTCACCGGGGTGCAGCCAGATGAAGCGCAGGTAGGGGGTCAGCAGCAGCAAGGATAGCAGCGCGACCTTAAGCATAAGTTTGCGATTCTGCCAGTGATAATGGAGATCATTAAGGAAGAAAGCTGCCAATGTCAGGCTGACCACCACCTGAGCCGGGGAATAACTGTAGAATGCCAGGGCTGCAAAAAGGATTGCCAAATAGATATATCCACGCGAGCGGAAACGGTAGAGTGCGTAGGCCAGCCAAAAAGCGCTGTAAAAACTGACCGCCAGTGCGGTTTCGAAAGCTGTGCGGCTATGTAGAAACCAGGCGGGCATGACTGAAAGCAGCAAAATGGCCAACCAACCGCTTTTGCGTGGAAAGACCCACTCAAATGTTAAGCCGGCTGCCAGAGCTGCCAGCACGCTAAAGATGGCTGCGACAGCGCGGGTTACGACAATCTGCTTGCCAAATAACAGCGTTGGCAGAATTTGAATATAAACTGACGGTCCCAGGTTGTATTGGTAGCTATTCTTGAAGTAAGTGGGCAAGAATTCACCGGTCTCGCTGCGCAGCCCATCGCGTACAAAATCGGCTGCACGCACTGCCTGGACCGCCTCATCGCTGAAGAAATAGATCGGGAATTGATCCAGTGCAATCAAACGCACCGCCAGGTAAACCAACAAGGCCAGCAGAAAAAGGAGGGTGGAGATTTTGGGTAGAGTGCGTGCATGCATAGCTTGATTCTACCCATTTTTGTCGGGGAGAGGCAGGTGTTCCAGTGGGTTTTTTTTGCTCCAGGTTTGAAGTCTTGCCTAAGAGATGCAGTTAAGTATCTTTTGGCCAGAGTTTACATACTATTCAGCATTACGTTCAAAATTCCGTGGCCATACAACGACCTAATTCTTCCTAATTAATATTTGGGAGGTCGGCATTATATTGTCGCTGACCTTCAATGCTATAATTTTCTATATCTTTTCAATAAAACGGGGTTGAGGAGTGTTTTTGGGCAGGCGATCGCCCGCCCAAAAACACTCTGACCTTAATTTTTGAAAGGATACAATCTTCTTTATTACTGTTTTCGGAGTGGAAATGCAGCGTATTAGCAAGTTTTCCCAAAAAGTGTATCAAAAAATATATACAGTTATCGCACCAGTAGACAGTTTTGTTGTTTATGCGCTTGTTTTGTTCCTGGTTATGTTTGCTGCTTACAATCTTATGATCAAGAATATTGGCTATTATTATGATGATTGGGAGGGTGTTTTACTACAAAAACAGAATTATTCCTTTTCACAGATCTGGAATTATTTTTTGATCGACCGTCCTTTTTCTGCTCTGGTTCACTTTGTACTTAACCCGCTCCTGGGTGCAAAACCTGCAAGCTGGCGCATTGCAGGCATGCTGATTAATTGGGCAGCCATTTTATTTATTGTAAAATCTTTGTTACGCATTTGGCCAAAACGGATTATGGAAATTGGCTGGATTGGACTGCTGTTGGCGGTTTATCCGGGCATTACCCGCCAATTCGTTATCCGGACCAGTATGGTGCATTATATAAGCATGCTTTTATTCAGTATTTCAATCTGGTTAATGATTAAAGCTGTACAGGAACGAGAGCATCGCTGGGTATTATTGGCTGTATCACTGGCCTTATCTTTGCTGCAAATGCTGATAATTGAATACTTCGCTGGCCTGGAGCTGATACGAGGTCTTATTTTATTTTATATTTTTAGGAAAGACGGAAAGACTATCGGGAAGGCATTGAAAGATGCCTTTTATTTTTGGATTCCCTATTTATTCATCTTTGGAATATTCATCTTTTTTCGATTGTCCATTCTACCAGGTATCCAACCGGAAGGTTTGGTGTCAAAAAATACACCCGGGATTTTAACTGCGTTGATTTCAAATCCAATCCAAACTTTAATCCACCAGGTGGAAGTGATTCTTAAAGATGTTGTCTATGCCGTGCTATATGTATGGTCGCAAACCATTGTACCTGAGCAAATCGACTTGCAGGCTAAGGCAACTTTGGTATCTTGGCTAGTTGGAGCGATAGCTGCTTTGCTCGCTGTCATCCCGATCTATATCTGGCAACAGAAAGTAGGAGCCGATGAAACAGAAGAACCTTATCCGTTCTTCGTCTTTATGCTGTGTGTCATCGCAATACTTTTGGGTGGGTTGCCAATTTGGGCTGTTGGTCGCGAGGCGATTAAAGGGTTGTGGGCAAGCCGTTATTTGTTTGGTATCGTGATGGGAGCTGTTCCTTTGGTGGTTCTCGCTCTGTCCTGGGGCACAAGCAAACAACGCCAAAAAAATCTTTCGATCGCCTTAAGCCTATTGTTAATGTGTTCGGTTGCTTTCCAATTCCGGACGGGAAAAACATTCGCGCTGACATGGCATTACACAAAGGATTACTTCTGGCAATTGAAATGGCGGGCGCCTTCGTTAGTACCCGGCACGTTCATATTGTCACCGTATACCCCATACCAATTCAGTGCGGATTACGAAATTGCTTTTACAACCAATGTGTTTTACGATGAGGGTAATTCAAATGTAAATGTCTCCTATTGGTGGTTCGATGGGCCGGATGATCTGTTGAATATTTCAGAAGGGGAGTATCCAGATCAGATGGAGATTGATCACAAGTTCAGAAATATATCATTTCAATCGGATATGCAGCATGCGCTCGGAGTTCTCTATAAGCCTTCCAGAGGATGTCTACAGGTTCTGGACACGGCTTATTTAAAAGAACCTCTATTACGCACAGAAGAACAACAATTATTTCCCGTATTAAATAGCGGATTGATTCTGAATGACCAGACACCTGTTCCATTGGATATATTTGGCCCCGAACCAGACCGAACCTGGTGCTATTACTACCAATCAGCCGAGCTTGCCAGATCAAATGAAGATTGGCCGGATGTCATTAAAAACTGGGATATTGCCAATTTGGCAGGTTTTAAAGCAACTTATGGACCGGAATACCTGCCTTTTCTTGAAGCCAATGCCCGTCTGAATCAGTGGAACGATGCTGTGAAATTAACCGAAATAGCAATGGCAACCACGGAAAAAATGGAACCATTTTTGTGTGCAAATTGGGAGAGGATTATGGGCAGCACACCTGCCTCTCAAGAGAAAAACATTGCCTACACAAGCGTGATGAGCTCGCTTAACTGCTCCTCTTTGGTTGAATAACCGCTAATAATGAATTCTTGCTGGAAGACGAAAAATTTCAGCCTTCTTAATTCAACTACCTCAATTGACCAGGGAAGCCATGCTTTACGAAATGACAGCGCGGGATCTTGTTAATCTCATAACTTAAAAGTTGAAAAATAACTGAAGTTCGACCCTCAGCGTTCCCATATTCCCGGTGTGAGCACTGTAATTCTATTCTGCGCGTGAAGAGAGACTTGAAGGTATCACAGCGTAGGTCTTTACAAGTAGATATCAGAGTTGAAAGTATTATGAACCAAGTATAAAACTCATTTTCAAGGGTAGTCAACCATAGTATTTACGAAAATTGGTGTTGAGTAAGATTTAGTCTTCTGGGATTGGTATTCACTTTGTCATAGATCGATTTGATCGATTGGAAATGTCGATTCTAATTTAATCAAAATTCGTGTGTTAAAATCCATAACCAAAATAAGGTAGCGGTGCTAAAATTGAAGGGAGAGGAGTGGCTATGAAAGATACCATTTGGGATTTATTAAGCATCATCATGCTGTTACTGGCAGGCCTGGCAGCTATTTTTATGCTGATTCTGTTTGCCAACCCGTATTCCTTTCTGAACCCGCTGCCTCCGGCTGAGTTGCCACCATTACAGGTATTGCCGACAGCGACTGCCACCTTGAAACAGCTACCGGGTGTCTGGACACCGACGCTGGGCGATGGGGTTGGACCTACATTCGATCTGACAAGCACCAAACGCCCTTCTTCCACCCCTTTGCCCTCTTCAACCGGGTTTCGCCTGCCGACAGCCACCTCCACATTTACACTCACTCCAACCGCCACGGATACGGCTACCTTTACAGTCACTGCTTCACAAACAAAGACCTCTACTCTTACATTGACACCTTCAGCGACATTCACATTTACCGCAACTCTTACGACCTCACCGCCTGACACACCTACCGCCACCGACGTGCCACCCACTGATACTTCTGAGGCTTACCCCAACCCATAAGCACCTTCAGGTATAATTGCTTGCAGGTCATTACATGCTTGTCAAATTGAAATGGGTCAAGTTTTAATTTTTTCTGCCCTTATTTCAAACCGGCACACAGATAGGAATAAATTATGAAAGAAGAAATCAGCGTTGAGGTATTCAACCACCTGGTCGGCCTGGCGGCGTTGGAACTGGATGCGGAACAGGCCACCTACCTGCGCCGTGAGCTTAACTTGCAACTGCAGGTCATCCACGAGTTGGAAGCCATTCCTCTGGAGGAGGACTTAAAAATCAATGCCCATGGAGTTAAGTACGAAGCCTCCATTACCCCGCAACTGCGAGCAGATGAATGGATTCCCTATGAAGATGTTGAAGCGATCCTCTCTCAGGTACCCGAGCTGCGTGATCGCTTTGTGGTTGTGCCGAACATCCCGCACGAGAAATTGGATTGATGACCATGCAATTATGTGATACCCCCGCACACGAACTGAGTATTTTGCTGCGTAAGAAAAAGATTTCGGCCAAAGAGATTGTTGAATCCTGTCTGGAGCGTGTAGCTGCCGTGGATGGTCGCCCAGGCAGCCTTGACCCAGGCGAGAACAGCTCGCAAGACAACCAGAGCGTGCATGCCATGATCACCCTGACGGCTGAAAAAGCACTGGCACAGGCGAAAGGTTTGGATGATAAGGTTGCGCGTGGTGAGCCGCTCGGCAGCCTGGCGGGTGTGCCCTTTACTGTCAAAGATATCTTTTGCGTCAAGGATACACTTACTACAGCCGCCTCGCGCATGCTGGCCAACTTCCGAGCACCATACACCGCCACAACTGTCGAACGTATGCTGGCGCAAGATGGTCTGATGATTGGCAAGGTCAACCTGGATGAATACACCTTTGGTTCTTCCAATGAATCGACTGCGTTCCAACCCGCCCCGCGTAACCCGTGGGATACTAACCGGGTGCCGGGTGGATCCTCGGGTGGATCGGCTGCCAGTGTAGCTGCCGGTGAGGCTGCCATTTCGCTGGGAACCGATACGGCCGGTTCCATTCGGCAGCCAGCCGCTTTTTGTGGTGTGGTCGGGATCAAACCCACCTACGGGCGCGTATCTCGTTACGGCTTGATTGCCTTTGCTTCCTCGCTTGATTGCCCCGGTCCGCTGGCTCGTAATGTGACCGATGCAGCCATGCTGCTTAAGGCGATTGCCGGGCCGGATCGGCAAGACGCCACTGCCGTCACCAAAGCAGTACCCGATTATGTGGGCGTTTTGGATCAGGGGGTTAAGGGCTTGCGTATTGGGCTTTCGGAAGATTACTTTAAGATTGTCTATATGGACGCAGAGACAGGTGAGATGCTGCAAAAACCTGTACCGGACGAAGTACGGGCGGCGGTTTACCACGCGGCCGAAATCCTAAAGGCGCAAGGCGCTGAAATTATCGAAGATGTGCCCATGCCCAACACACGTTACGCTATCCCGGCCTTTTTTGTGATCAGCCGTGTGGAGGCAGCCTCCAATTTGCACCGTTTTGATGGTGCCAAATACGGCTATCGAACAGCTCAGCCAAAAAGAGATCTGCGCGAAATGTATCAGGCTACCAGAAACGAAGCCTTTGGTTTACAACCCAAGCTGCGTATTTTGATGGGTATGTATGTCAGTGCTGCCCAATATTCGGAACAGTACTATAGCCGCGCACTCAAAGTTCGTACCTTGATCCGGCGTGATTTCGAGAATGTTTTCGATCCCGGTAGTTCCTACCATCTGGATGCGCTGCTGACCCCAACCACGCCCACCACAGCCTTCGAAATGGGTGCTGTTTACGGTGACTCAGTTTTAATGCAATATGCTGATCAATTTACTGTTACAGCTAACCATGCTGGTATTCCGGGCATGACCTTCCCGGCTGGTCTGGGTGCGGATGGTCTGCCGCTAGGTGTGCAATTACTGGGGCCGGATTTCAGTGAACCGATTCTGCTGCGGATGGGCCGCGTATTTGAAGAAGGCACTCAGGCAGAAGCCTGGCGCTTGCAAAAGCCGCAAGTGTTGCGCGGGTTGGCGTAGGCGATATGCGTAAAGATGAAGGAGGTTCACATTGAGTGAATACGAACTCGTAATTGGCCTGGAAACTCATATCCAGTTGAATACTGTTACCAAGATTTTTTGTGCCTGTAAAGCCGATTCATGGGAAATGGAACCCAATACCAATATTTGCCCGGTTTGTGCCGGGCTGCCAGGTGTGCTGCCTGTCTTAAATGAAGAGGTGCTACGCAAAGGCGTGCTGCTGGCGTATGCCATGCACTCTGAAATTCGTAATGTTTCTTTTTTTGATCGCAAAAACTACTTCTACCCGGATTTACCCAAGGGTTACCAGATCACCCAATATGACATGTCCCTTGGCAATGGCGGATATATGGATCTGTTCATCCCAGAAGATGCCGGGGCAACCCGCCGGGTTTCGATCACCAAGCTTCATCTCGAAGAGGACGCCGGTAAAACCAAGAACGCCGGCAGCGAGCGCCTGATTGACTTCAACCGCTGCGGCGTCCCATTGATCGAAATGGTGACCGGGCCTGACCTGCGTTCGGCTGCCGAGGCTGCCCAATACCTGACGCGTTTGCGCCAATTATTGCGCTGGCTGGGTGTATCTGAAGCTGATATGGAAAAAGGACATTTGCGCTGTGATGCCAATGTCTCCATTCGGCCGGTTGGTTCTACCCAATTGTTTACCAAGACAGAGATCAAGAATGTCAATTCAATTGAAAATGTGCGCAGCGCGATTGAATTGGAATATGAACGCCAGGTGCGCGAAGTCGAAGCGGGCAACCGAATCCAGGCATGGACACTGGATTGGGATGACGAAAAGAATGAATTGAAGAAGATGCGTTCCAAGGAAACCGAAGCCGACTACCGCTACTTTCGTGAGCCGGATTTGCTACCGGTGCGTCTGAGCGATGAGTGGATTCAGGCTGTGCTGGCTGATTTCCCTGAATTGCCTCTGCACCGCAAGCAGCGCTTCTTAACAGATTATCACCTTACGGAATATGACGCTGACCTGCTCACCACCGATCGCCAGCTTTCGGAATACTTTGAAAGCGCCGTGAAAGTCTATGGCGGCGACCCTAAAAAGATCGCCAATTATCTGATGAATGATGTCCTGCGCATGCTGAATGAGAGTGGCAAGAGCGCGGCTGACACCCGCCTGACCCCCCAATACCTGGCAGATATTGTAAAAATGGCCGATGCGGGTAAAATCAACGCCTCGACTGCCAAGAATCTCTTAGTAAAAGTGGAAGCAAGCGGACAGGCACCGAATGAGATTGTGGCAGCCGAAGGGCTGGGACAGGTCCGCGATGATGCAGCCATCCGCGCGGTGGTTGAGAAAGTAATTGCTGGTAACCCGAAAGAAGTTGAAGCCTATCGAGCCGGCAAAGAAAGCCTGATTGGCTGGTTCACCGGCCAGGTCATGCGCGAAATGCGCGGTAAAGCTGATCCCAAGCTGGCACAGGAGATTTTAAAGGAGATTTTGGGGAGTTAGTTGATTTGGTGATTAGTTGATTGGGTAATTAGTTGTTTGGTAATTGGTGAGTAGTAGTTAACTGAAAAGGGTTATTCAAAACTGGTTGGATAAGATTAAGGTTGGCTGATTTCCAGAATAAAGCAACTTATAATTCTTGCTACGAGCTCGCAAAGAGTGCTGCCGAAGGCACGCACAGCAAGCAAACGGCTACTCCCTATCCCAAGCTTCTTTCAAGCGCTGGTAGCTCTTCTGTAAATCTTCGGGTAATACACGAGTTTGGGCTGTGACGGACATGAAATTACTGTCACCACGCCATCGCGGGACGATGTGAAAATGAAGGTGCTCAGCAATTCCGGCTCCGGCATCTTCCCCGATATTAACACCGATGTTAAAGCCATTTGGCCGGTATACTTCCCGAATTACCTTAGTCGCCCTGGTCAGCAGCTCCATAATCTCAGAGCGGCATTCCACGCTCAGATTTTCATATGAAGGGACATGCTGGTAAGGCAGCACCATTAAATGCCCGCTGGTATAAGGGTAGCGGTTAAGCATCACAAACGCATTTGTAGCGCGTGCCAAAATCAGGAATTGCTTGTCTGCGTTTTGGCTGAGGGCATGGCAAAAAGGGCACTGCGGCTCGTTTTCTTTATCATTGATGTATTGCATGCGCCAGGGTGACCAGAGATAATCCATATGGTTATTGTACTAAAAAAATTCGGCAGGCAAGTATGATTGGAGAAGGTCAAATATGTGAGATAGAGCACCTATTCGGTTGACACCCTTAAACAGGCGCGGTATGCTTAATTGATGTTTACACAGGGCAACTTATTCGGACCGCGTATATTAACCGTCTCAGGTGTCACGCAATATCTGCGGGCCTTGCTGGAAGCTGATGAGATTTTGCGGGATGTCTGGATCTCCGGGGAAATCTCAACTCTTTCCACGCCCAGCTCGGGTCATATCTACTTTACGCTGAAAGACAGTGGTGCTTCCCTGCGCTGCGTGATCTGGCGTGCTCAGGCCATGCGGATGCGTGCACAATTGCAAAGCGGTGCTGCGGTGGAAGTACATGGTGCTTTCAGTATCTATGAAGCCGGCGGCCAATATCAATTGTACGTTGATGCGGTGCGACTGGCCGGTGAAGGATTTCTATATCAGGAGTTTTTACGCCTGAAAGCACGCCTGGAAGCGGAAGGCCTTTTTGATGAAGAACGAAAGCGTCCACTGCCTGCTTTCCCAGCCCGCATCGGCATCGTCACCTCTGCAAGCGGGGCCGCCTTGCAAGACATGCTTAACACCCTCCAGAATCGCTTTCCGCTGGCAGAGGTACTATTGGCAGCTACCATGGTACAGGGTGAAGAAGCTCCCCTGAAAATTGTTCAGGCTTTGCATACCCTCAATGCAATGCAAAATGTTGATGTCATCCTGGTAGCGCGCGGGGGTGGTTCGCTGGAGGATTTGTGGGCATTTAATGATGAGCGTGTGGTGCGCGCAATCGTTGCCTCGCGCGTACCGGTTGTGACCGGCATTGGCCATGAGACTGATTTTACCCTGGCTGATTTCGCGGCTGACCTGCGTGCTCCTACTCCGACCGGTGCGGCTGTATTGGCCACTCCCGATCGGGCGGATTTGTTACGGCAGCTATTTTCGCTGAACGCCAGCCTGGTTAACGCGCTGGAAGATCAGCTGGATGAAAAGGAGCGAATCTTGCACCAGATAGAACAGCGTCTGGCCGTGCTCTCACCCCTGGGGCGCATCCGTAATGACAGTCAGCGGTTGGATGAAATGGCTCAGCGGCTGGAACGCATCAGCCTGCATCGCCTGGCTTTGCTGCAATCCAAATTGACCGGCAGCAAGCAGCAGCTGCAATCACTCAACCCCTTACAGGTTTTACAGCGTGGTTTCGCAGTTGTCCGCAGTGCTGACGGAACCATTTTACGCTCAGTTGATGGGCTGACCGGTGGAGAAAATGTTGATGTACGGCTGGCGCGAGGAGAGTTTAGCGCACAGGTTACGCAGATAAGAAAGAAATCATAAAAACCAAAGCCATTTATAATAGGATAGCCATCAAGGAGCGTTCAAAATGACAACCGAAAATGATATTGAAAACCTTTCATACGAGCAGGCTTTTGCGGAACTGGAGCAGATCTTAACCCGTATGGAGCAGGAGACTCTTGATTTGGAGCAATCTCTGGCATTATTTGAACGCGGTCAAAAGTTAACCCAATACTGTACCGATCTGCTCGAAAAAGCGCAGTTGCGCATGCAGCAAGTACAGATCAAAAGTGACCCAGCAGAAGACACGGATCAATAATTCATGATTCAAGAACTTATTCAGAACCAGGTTTTAATGGCTGGTTTATTAGGTTGGTTTTTGGGACAGTTTTTAAAGGTGCCATTTGAGTACTTAATGCACCGTCGCATGAATTGGGGCTTGTGGTTTAGCAGCGGCGGCATGCCCAGCTCACACTCCTCGCTGATGACTTCGGTGACGCTCTCAATTGGCCTCAACTATGGCTTCAGCTCACCACTCTTTGCCCTGGCCTTTGCCGTCTCGATGATCGTAGTCTATGACGCTACCGGTGTACGTCGACAGGCGGGCATTCATGCTCAAAAGATTAACATCATCTTTGAAGAGTTTCTGCGTGGCGAACCGATTGAGATCGACAAGTTAAAAGAAGTGTTGGGCCACACTCCCCCCCAGGTGGTCGGCGGGGTTGTGCTGGGGCTGATCGTGGCGTTTGTGGTCAAGGGGATTATGGGGTAGAAGCTGAAAGAGCAGGTGGGAAATGACGCGCCTAAGCCGGAAGAGCGGTGAACGGCAACGAGCAGTGCTCTCCCGGGAACTCCTACATATCAATCTTCTGCAAATTAATTTCTGAATCGATACAGTGGAAAAAATAAGCAGCCTGTGCTCCAGCTCCTTTTACTCTCCGGCGAAAGCGAAGCTGACGTAGCCATCTCCGGCACCCAAGCCGCTGATCAGGCTGCTGGTGCCATCCAATCCGGTCAGGCGTAATTGCCACTCAGGGGCGCTACGGTAAATAAAGATAAGGCGTTCGCTGGAAATCCATTGCCAGTTATCAGCCGGGCTGCTATCGACCAGGGTTACGCCTGCGACTCCACCTTGCGCCAGGTAGAGAGTGCGCGGGTCCCACCGGTAGTAGGCATAATGGCTCGAATCAGGGGCCCAGCCCGCAAAATTGTAATTTCCATTGGCCACTTCTCCACTGGCGCTGCCATCGTAGTTGGCAATTTGGACAGAATAGATGTTATCGCTGGCGCTGCCAACCTGTTGGGAATAGGCGATTTTGCTCAGGTCAGGGCTATAACTGGCGTAATTTAAGGGTGCAGTCAACAGACTGCCGAGTATATACGCCGGGCTGCCATCTACAGGCAATTGGTAGAGTGTGGCCGGCTGGGTGGGGTCGCCCAGTGAATCAGAATAGGGGATGCTGACGCGCAAAAAGCTGCTATCCGGCGCCCAGAGCGGCGTGGCGTGATAGGCAAACTCGCTGTAAGTAAGCACAGATGGATAGGTCAGTACACTGCTGCGGCGGTTGCTGCCATCCGCATATATCAGGCTGATATCGGTGGGGGTCACCAGAGCAATCTGGCTACCATCCGGGTTGTAGGTGTATTGCCCGCCGCTACCGGCTGGCAGTAAGTTAGTACGGCTGCTGGTAACCACATCCACCAGCCAGAGATCCTTATTGTCAAAAAAGCCTGGACCTTCAAATTGTGGTGCGGTCATAAATGCCAACGTGTGGCTGAGCGGAACGAACTGGACCATGGTAGGAAAAATCGAGACGACACCGGCTGGGTCAAGATCGGGATGCAGGGGCATGCTCTGGAAGTCGGCATAACTGACCAGCTGGTGTTCGTTGCTGCCATCAAAGGCGATTGCCCACAGACTGGTCTCGCTGAAATCGGAGGTTGTGCGCGAAAAGCTCACCCACTGCCCATCGTCCGAGAGCGCCACATCCTGAACATTTCCGGAATTAATAATCTTAAGTGGTGCGGAGCCCTCTTGCCAGGCCCACAGATTTTTTGCACGATCTGTAAATACGACGCGCAGAACCGCCGGTGGTGCAGTGGTGGCGGTAGGGATGGCGGCAGTCGTTTCAGTTGGGGCAGGCGTCCCGGTGGGCATATCGGTGGCAGCAAGCGTGGCTGCCGGGGCCATGGCGGTCAGTGTAGCCGCTACTGCTGTCTGGGCTGCATTTTCGACATCGATTGGCGTGGGTGTTGTTTGGATGGGCAGTGAACAGGCCAGGCTGGCCAGAACAATGGCTAAAATAGGCAAGATTAATTTGTAGGGAAAACGCATGGGGAAACTCCTGGCTGGGGTTTGCTGTTTGTAGCGAACTCGTATCTATTGATTGTAACGGGAATTGACCCTGCAGAAAGTGTTTGTGTAAGGGTGAGAGAAAATTAATTTCACTCAGTTAAGGATAAGGATTAGGATAGCGTCAAATTCCAGGCCCGAATGGTGCAATCTTCTGCAGATATCTTACCAGATGGTTTCAATCTGGTATTTTCTAATCTCCGGGTTGATTGTCAATAGGATCAGCTTTTCCATTTGGGACTGGGCGATTAACAAGCGGTCGAAAGGGTCTTCATGATAATGCGGCAAATTATAAACCTTAACCGTGTGACTGATTTGGATAGGGAGTGCTGAAAAATGGTTCGATTTCATACGACTGGCAATATAGGGTCCAGGTTCTTCAGGTAAGAGCAATCTGCCTTTACCAACTTTGATAGCAATTTCCCAGACGCTGGCAGCGGAAAGATAAATCTCATTGCTTCCATCGCTTATGATTTCCTTTACCATGGTTGATAATTGCGGATCGTTCATGTTCCACCACAGAAAAGTATGTGTATCCAGCAATGCTCTCATTGATCAAACTCAGGTAAAGGATCATCAAAATCAGGGTTAATAATTACCTTTCCCTCGTCCATTCCTGGAACGCGTTCAGAAATGTTGGTTACATAAGGCACCAACCGTGCTACTGGTTTACCCGCTTTTGAAATAATAATTTCTTCACCTGTCAATACGCGTTCAATTAAGCTTGAAAAATGGGTTTTTGATTCGTGAATATTAAACTTAGCCATCAGACACCTCTTTACTAATATAAACTAAGTCAAGGACTAAGTCAAGAGTGTAAAAGGAGATTATTTCTACTTTGGATGGGTAGAATTAAAAAAGGGCATGCAGCCAGTAGGCAAATATAGGAAGCTAAAATTGTGCTTTCTTTTTCAGTCTTTACTCCCAGGGGTTTAAGATGCTAGGTCCACAGGCATGGAAATCCGCCACATTGCGGGTGACTAAAATCAGATTATGCTGTAGAGCAGTTGCAGCAATTAAGGAATTCATGACCGGCATTGGTTGGCCAGATTTCTCCAGGCGAGCTTTAAGTGAGCCCCAGGTCAACAAAGTCAGATTCTCCATTGGTAGAATACGATCACCAAAGCGAGCCATTAAATCACTATTTACCCAAAGCAACAATTGGTTTTTGCGTTGAGAATCTGGTAGATGCTCAATGCCAAATTGAATTTCACCAAGGGTTACTGCACTGAGGAAAAGGGTCAGCTAGGATGTGGAAACTACCCATTGATCACTTTGGGTTCTAGTTTATGGCGTGTAAATTCTGAAATCGTGCCTAAAGTGAGCAAAAAGGTCATTCGTCAATCTAAATTGAGCGACCCTTATTGCCGACTCGTGCAATGGTTAGCCGGCTATTCGTCAGCTGGGAAGATAACAAGAATCCAGCTATGTTGTTCTCCGGTCAATAACCCAGTTCACCCATAATCGTATCTATCGACTTGGTCTGATTGCCCGCAGATGCATCACCCAGCAACTCTTCCCAAAATTGCTGATCATAGCGGCGTGAGCGGATCGGGATGGGCATGGGGACCCCCCACCCGAGCAGCAGCACTTCTTCAGCGGGTTGCAGACGAGAGAGCATTCCGCGCAGTGACTCGCGGCTGGCCAACCCAGAAAGAACGGCGGAGATATCGGCATCATCCCCGAGCCAGCCGCTAATGCGCGTGCCAAGCTGCGACATAACTTCGTCATAGATCTGTGAGGGACGCTGGTCAATGATCAGCAGGGTGACGTAATACTTGCGCATTTCACGGGCAATGGTGCTGAAGGTAGTCTGTGAGGCCATCTCGCGGTTGAGCAACTTATGGGCTTCCTCCACCACAATTACCAGCGGGCGCGGCTCCTGGGCATTCTTGCCGCGAAAGTCGTTGGTCTTTTTCTCCCAGGCGGCGCGGATCTGGCGGGTGAGGGTGTTGGTCACCAACAGGTAATCCAGGTCGGTTTCGTGATCGCCGAAAGAGAGCACGACGTGTTTGCCTTTTTCGAGGGTGAGAATGATTTCCTGCAAGGCGTTATTGGGTGGTTTTTGGCTGATATAGCTCAAGTTGAAAAGCCGCCCCAATTTGGAATGCAGCCCTTCAGCGGCGAAGGCGTTTACGCCGTTCTGGTTAGCCCAGTAAGCGACGCTATCCGGAGCGGGTATTTTTTTGCCTTTCTCATCTTCAATCAAAGCGCCATTTTTGAGCAGCTTAAACTCATGGAACCAGCTTTCCCGCCCAAAAGAATGCACCAGGGCATCCAGGGTGGTGGCGCTGGTTTCGCGCAGGTTAAGTTCACCGGCCAGCATGAGCACATCTTCAGGCGTGATTTGAGATTCAGCCAGTTGTAAATTGGAATCGGGGCTGAGTCCGCGCACTTTGCTGCCGGCACCCAGGCCGATCAGGGTCACCTTGCTGCCAAATTTTGACTTAAGCCCGGGCACTTTCTGATTGGTATCGGTAGCCTGGTCGTCAAAGCCATATTCGTTGTGCATGTCAAAGATGAGCAGTGAGGTGCGGTCATGGTGAATCAGGCCGGAGAGGATGATACGGGTCAGGAAGGACTTGCCGGTGCCGGTCGCACCAAAAATGCCGGAGGAGCGCTGCACAAATTTATCCAGGTTGATGCAGATGGGGTGACCATGTTCGCGGGTGCTGCCGACAATAAAGTTGCCTTTCTTGAGGGGATTACCGAAAATCTCAGCGACATCACCGGCGTGCGCGTTGCGCGTTTGGGCATGGTGGGCAGGTACTGTTTTGACCGGCATGGCATGGCTTTTATCTTCCGGGTGGGCCGCACGCCAGGTTTCGTAATCGGGGGAAGCGGGGTCTGGTCCGCGGTCGAGCATCAGGGCCGGCATTACTTCCAGGTTGGTGTAAAGAGTTTGGCCGTGCAGTAAGCTGGCCAGGTGGGCCGGAAAGCGATTTTCGCTCTGTTCGTCTGCAAAGCGCGGATCGGTTGCACCCAGCTGCAGGTTGGTCACCAGGCCGTAAAATTGATCATCACCCGATTCAACCACCACAAAACTGCCTTCACGCACCTGGCTGGCCGGCACGGTCAGGCGTACATTCAGATTATTCTTTAACCCACCGCCAACCACATATCCAATGTAAGGGGATTCCTGATCTGTCATCTCTTATTCCTCGCTCATTAATTGTGCGTCCGAAAGAGCCGCTAGCACGTTCATTAAGGTGGGGTAGTCGTCACGCAGCAGTGTGATCACTTCCTGGGTGGCGGCGTTCGCCCAGCCGGGGTTGTCTTGCCGGAGCTGGGCCAGAGCAGCCTGACGCAGGTGGCTGGCCAGAATTTCCGCGGCCGGGAAATCGGTACCACGCAGAATATGGCGAAAGTAGCCAAAATGGCCGCTGGCGGTGAACGCACACATCTCGACCGGAGTACACAGGTAGACATCCTCGAGGGTCAAAGGCGGGCGGGGCGGCAGCAGGTGGAAGATGTGCTCTCCCTGCTGGTAACCGGCAAAGATCATGCTGATCTCAACCGGCACAGTGCGGTGTAAGCGGTTGTCGGCGATTACTTCGGGACTGATGCTATCCGCGGTGACCAGCTGACGCACCAAACCGTCATCATCGATATGCATGTCATATAGGATGCCGTAGACCTGGTAGCCATGTGCCTGCGGGATGCGCAGCATGCACCCCAGCTGGGGCAACTCCAATTCGGATACACGGCAGCCAGCTACAGCTCCGCTGGTACTGGCGCGTAAAAGATAACCTATTTGATCGGTATTCATTGTCCAAACCTCGTTTTTCCCGGCAGGTTTTTGGCCTGCTGTTTTTGAGAAGTTTCCCCGGCAGAGAGACCCTGATTGAGCAGTTCCACCTGTAATAAATTGAGCAGTTGATTGCGCTCATCATACGATACCACGGCAGTCTCATGCGCGCGGTGCAAAATGTATGGGTAAGCCTTGCTGCCCATCTGGCGGCATTGTGCCAGCAGGGCATGCTGGATGGTGGCCAGAGTGCTTTCAGAGCCTGCCATCCAGGCCGGGATTTCTACCCGGACGATATGGGCTTTCGCGGTTCGCCCTACATTTAAATAGAAGAAGTGGATGGCCAGATCCCCGCCAAAATACTGGGCGGATGGTGATTTCAATTCGAACACAACTGACCGCTCACAGGGCTCCAGAAAGCTGGCAAACAACTCTGTATCCGGGATACCCACCAGGCTGCGCAGGCGGTCGGATTTGCCCAGGTCCTGCGCCGGGATGTTTTGCAACTCCAGCAGGCGGATGACCAAGTCTGAGCGTGGCTTATCGACATAACCGGCGGTGGCAATCCGTTTCTCAGCCATCTGGCTCAGGATGCTGAGGTATTCAGTGACCTGCTGTTTGTATTCCATTGAATTGCCCATCTCACGGAAAAGCTCCAATGGGCCGTCAGTCAGGGTCAGAACAGGGCTGGTTTCACCCTGGGCTGCTTTAAGCAGAGCGGTGCGTTCACTTGAATCACGTCGCAAGGCGATCGATTCTTCGCCAAGCAGGTGTCCCTGGGCGCTGTAGAGCTCATTAGCATATAACAGCTTGCTCTCAATCTGCTGACGGGGTGGTTCCTGCGCAGCCAGGCGAATCAGACCAACGTTAATGACACCGAACTGGACCGCCAGGTGGGCATCCGGGATGATTTGCGAGCCGTCGGCAGCCCACATCGTGACAGCAGGCTGGTTAAGATCCTCGGAAATTCGGGAATCGAGTGCTTGATCGGGTGGCAGGGCCAGTCGCAAATCAGGATTGGCGGCCAGGGCTTGATTGGCGCGTTCACGCAGCAACGTAGGCTGGCCGGCAAATTGTCCAAAGAGCTGGAAAAGCTGATCACGGCGGGCAAGTAACTCTCGTTCGCGTTGGGGCATCGCCAGGCCGGCGTCTTTAATCGCCTTACGAATTTGTTGGTAATTGACGGGCATGGATCCTCGCAGGTGATGCGGTATGCTGTCGATTATAGCTGATAGCCGCTTGCTTTGCACGAGCTTATAGGAAGAGAAAGCTGCGCCGGAGGCACGCAAAGCGAGGAAAAGAAAGCGGAGGCCAAATGCCCACTGCTGAACAGGCTTAGTTCTGAAAAGTCAAAAGAATAGCAGCAGCTCCCGGTAACTCCAGGAGCTGCTGTGGATTTCTTATCTTAATCACAAATCGGATTTTAGGTATTAAGGAACAATAATGGTCACCGGTAAATTACATAATATCGTACTTCCATTAACCAAAGCCCAATTGGCGGTGTAGATACCAGCTTGGCTGGGAGAGCGCATATTGACGCTTACGCGGATGGTTTGGCCGGGTTGCACTGTGCTGGCAAGATCGAAAAGGCTGCCATCTCTATGCATTGAAATACCATTGATGAACTTTAAATCCACATTACTTTCTTCAAGGTTATTCGAGCCATTATTTTTTACTTCCCATATGGTGGTGAAGTCATTATTGGCGGGCATGATAATCGTGCTGGTGAGTGTGACGGAATTCATAACACACGTGGAATTTCCGGATGGTGTTGTGCCGGTAACCGGAATTATGATCTGGCCTGAGCCGACCTCCGGGACCTTGCCGCGCGAGACATTGTGGAAGGCATTATAGACATAGTAATCAGTTTGACTGTCCAGACGCACTGAAACGAGGTCTACATCTTTCACAACCTCGGGGAGTTGAACCACGAATTGGAAATTACCACCGTTGGGTGCATCAATTTGTCCTACAGTTACATTGTCCCTCGAGAACCCATAGTAGGTGCCAATACGCACATTCCAAAGTTGATTGGCAGGAAAGTTGACCGCTTCCACTAGAATTTTATTATTTTTATCGACCGCCAGGATGTTAATTCGTAAATTTGTTTTGGCAGCCTGTACGTTTGGAACTGCAAAAAGGGTCAAACTGAGTGCCAATAAAACCGTTACGAAACGGAAAATATTAGATTTTTTTAGAGTTTTCATTTTTCCTCCTTATAAACTTCCTTATAGTTAAAGTTTATAGCCTTGAAACGCAGGAGACCAGTAGAACCTTCCCTCATGCTTGATGGGGAAAATGCCTATGCCGCAATGGAAAGCGGTGGGAATACTGGCAAGCACGCAGCAACTTGATCGCTTTTACGGCTGCCACCTACATATTGCAGGATATCCTTTGAAGCCGAGATTGGGGCGGTAATAAGAGCCAGAATGGAAAAACTACGTCCGAATAAAAGCTAATTCCTAGCTCGGATTCGGGTTAGGTTTTTAAACCCCAATCCGAGCTTGAAGGTTGTGGTCAAAAAGACATTCTTGCAAATACCCGGATTCACCGGAAGTCCCTCAATCTCGGCCAGGAACGATTTGGTTAAGGGGTTTGGAAAAAATAAAAAGTTTCAATCCAAGTTTGAGGGTAGTGATCAAAAAAACATTCACAAGGTTAGTCATTTTTCCTCCTTTTTAGATTGGTTTTCAGTTTGTAAATACTGAATTTTAGTTGGCTCTGCTTCCAAGCAGTTCCTGCTGGCAGAAAAACTCCTATTTATAGCCAGCCTGACGCCTAATCTCGCCTAATTGACAGATTTGTTAAGTGTTTCTTACCGAAACTATCATAAAATGGAATTAGATCAAAAGGTCTTAATTTTGGAGGTTTTATGCTTAAAAAATCAAGCTGGGCTGCTCTGGTGGTGTTCATAATTCTGGTGATGAGCTTGTCCAGTATTATGGTTTCACCGGCAGTGGCTGCGACAGCAACACCCGCAGATCCAGTTCCCACGTTACCGGCCGGTCAGATTGGTCCCCAGGTTTACCCGGATGGCTTCAACCCGTTGACTGGTTTGCCGGTTGAAAACCCGGCCAATTTGAACGTTCCACCGGCCTTGGTTTCAATCACCAATTTTCCGGTCAGCGCCCGCCCGCAGGCAGGCCTGTCTTTCTCACCCTTTGTGTTTGAAATTTACATCGGTGAAGGGATGACACGCTATCTGGCCATGTTCTATGGAGATTTTCCCAAGTTGCCAGAAGAAGGGGTTGCCACTACAACGGACACCAGTGTCGGTGCAGTCACGGATAATGCCATGGTTGGTCCGATTCGTTCCGGGCGGCTGCCTTACGAAGGGTTGCGTAAATTATTCAACGGATTTTTGGTAATGGCTTCAGGCTCATCGGCGGTAGTGCCAAGCCTCAATCAATATACGAACGTCTATGGCTCGGATGCGGACAGCATCAACAGTGCTCTGATAGATGTCACCAAATTGGAGCAGATTGCTCAGAAGAATCAAAAGCGTTTGGGTGAGCTTTCCTTACAAGGGCTGGCATTCAACCAGGCTGTTCCCGAGGGCGGCCAAAAAGGGACACGTATCTGGCTTAAATATGCTTATCTTAATCAGGTGAACTGGTTATATGACCAGGAAAGTGGTGCTTATAATCGCTACCAGGACCATGCCGACGGCACGACTTTTGACTTGATCACAGATCGTCTTAACGGTGAAGCGCTGACCTTTGAGAACGTGGTAGTTCTGTTTGCCCCGCACGAGGTAGTACGCCCAACCATTATTGATATTAACCTGATGTATATGAAGAAGATGCCAGCCTTACTCTTCCGCGATGGCCAGATGTATAAGATTTACTGGACCACTATCAGTGAGGATTATGAGCGCTCAACTGGCAAGTTGCGCCCAATCCGCTTTATGGATGCCGATGGCAATCCGTTCCCGATGAAACCGGGCCAAACCTGGGTGGAGATTGTGCAGCAGTTCACCCCCTACTATGAAGTTCCGGACAGTCAGGTTTATTATGACCTGGCCAACAAGAAAGAAGCGGGGTCGGGTGTCTGGGCGATTAAGTGGTATCCACCCGCAGGAGCGAAGTAGCCGCGCTTGTAAGAGCTTACAGCTGACAGCCTATAGCTGACAGCGCCAGACCTGCGCTTTGCGCGTTTCGCGGCTGGCCTAATTTAATCTGCCCTATGCCATATGTTGGTTTGAGTTAAGATTCCTGATAACCGAATGTCTTCCTGCAATTTACTATTCTATGTGGCAGCCAGCTGCTTGCAGGGCAAGAATTGCCCAGGAGGTGGTTTCAGTGTTGGTATCCCCTGCTGGTAAAAAATTGGCATCATAGTGAGTATAAAAACCCCCATTTTCTGCCTGCATGGAGAGCAAAATTGTAACCATCTGGTTTCGTTCCGGGAAGTCACTTCCAATTTGTTTTCCAATGTAAACAGACATGGCTAGTTTGTAGGTTTCGTAGGTTTTATCAAAAGCTTTGTCACGAAAACCTGTTCCATCAAATGCTTTCAAAGCCTGATTGAAGGCTTCCAAGGATCGTTCATGGCTACGTTGGTTGTTTTCGTTAAGAGCTGCCAGGAGTGAGAGGTTGGTGTACGTATCCCAGTCTTCAAAGAATGCTGCACTGCCAGTGACCTCATCACGGATTTGCTCACTTCCGTCCGCGGACTCCCATTTCACTACGACTTCGGAAACTCCAGGTGGAAATTCGACGGGAGTGCGTTTCAATATTTTGGCCAGGTCTGTGTGGGTGGCATTGTGTTTCGTGAGTGAAGCTTCTATTATTTCTGCGTCTGTATTTATCCCTGCTTTTTGAAAGGCGAGGGCAGCCAGGAAATTATCATTATTTAACCAGTAGATATCTGGGGCAGCATTTGGAACTTCGCTTAAAAGTTGATAGGTAGGATTGTATTGGCTTGTCAGGTATGCCAGAGCAGGATCGATGGCCGGGCAGGGTTGCATTTGTTGAGATTGCCTGGCGTTGCGCGTGGCTAGAAAAAAGAGGAATGGAAGCGGCAGTACCATTGCAGCTAAAGCATAGAGTAGAATTTTTCTAAAGTTATGGCGCATATACTTAATTTTACTTGAAAAAAATTAACAAGTAGATGCTGCACGAGAGCGAACAACCAATAGTATTGGAGAGCACCTCAGGGCAATCGCATCAAAATTACTTTTCGATAGATAAAGATGTTTTTAGCCAAAAGAATATACTAATAATTGTGTCAAGTGGTTTGTTTATTGGTTAAAAATTGTGATTAGAATTATAGAGGTTCGATCTTACGTGGCAAAATTACTATAAACACTCTGCCCCTAATTTTTGAAATGATACAATATTTTCTAGAAGCATAAAACCTGGGATAAAAATGGTGAAAAAGCTCATTTTAAGTTGTCAGACATAAGATGCAATTGCCCTGGAGAGCACCTGATATTGGACATCTGCGGTGAGGCGAAGGATAGATAATTATGTAGGGGTGGTTGCTTTTTTTCTGAAATAAATTGATATTTTTCTTACCGGAGAAAATACATCAAAATTAATTTGTATAGATGGACGTTTAATGGTTTGAATTAAAATTTACATATCGATTAATTCACTGGGTAGGGTTAAATCCTGCAGATCAGGCAAGGGCGAAGCATCCGGCAATTACGACTATTTCACAAAACGAGTCCGTTGCCGGATGCTTCGCCCCTACGACGAGATATCATTATTAGTCAGGTATATGCTTTTCGGCCGTGGTTAATTTTAAACCACCCGCTCAAGCGTAGCGAAGCGGCCACCTGCCCAAGCGAAGCGAATCAACTTCCCCCTTTCTTCACTCGTTCGATCATTTGCCGAACAACACCTAAGTGATAGGCAGTGTGTGGCACAAGCCCGATCAGGCCGTTCAGATATTCACCGGGCAATGTTTGTTGCTCCTGGATTGCTTTGCAAACTTCATCCAGTTCCATGCGTAACCGTTGAACCAGCCGGATCCATTCATTTGCATCCACAGTCAAAACGGTCCAGCTTTCACGCCAGTTGCTTTTGTATTCCTGGCCGTGCAGGGTGGCGTTGACATTTGCGAGGCTCCAACGCAGGTGTTCAATATGCGAAGCGATCGTGGTGCCGGCTTCACCGCTGCCGTCCACGGATTTGGACACCTGGTCAGCGGTCAGAGGTGCAATTTGGCCGAAAATCCCGGCATTAGGATCATTATCATTAAACCAGGTCGGGCTGTCAGCAGTAGGTGGGCCGTCGTAGGCCTCAATTAATAATTCAACAATTGATTGGGTCAAATCGGATACAGGTAAGGTTGTCATAATTAAACCTATCCTCCCTTTCTTTCAAAACGCAGGGTTGAGCGTTCTTTGGCGCGCGCAATCACTTCAGCCCGGTTTTTTGGGGGAGCATCGGTCACCAGGCTGTCCAAAAGCAGGCTGGAAGCGTATGTGATTGCCTCAACAGCCGCATTAAAGGCCAGTTGGTTGGCCTTTGATGGTACCCGATAACCGCTAATTTTACGCACGTATTGGATGGCTGCAGCACGGATATCCTCGGCGCTGGCCGGTGGATCGAAATTGAACAAAGGCTTAATGGCTCTGCACATTGGGTTACCTCTTTCGAATATATGGCGAGTATAGACAAAAAAGGAAGGGATGCAAGCAAAGGTAAAGTGACTGGAAAAAGTAATGAGAGAGGAGTAATGAGGGGAACGCATTACTCGTTACTCATTACCCATGTCCCATTACTTCCTAATCAACGGTACATAAACAAAATAATCATATTCCACCGGGTCCACTGTAATAATCGGTGAACCTGAACGCAAATAATTGCCGCTCCCGGTTGCCCACAAAATACGGGCATTGGCGCTGTTAGGCAGATCGTAGGCCAGGAAGCCGGAATGGGCACTGGTCAGGACTACTTCCAGATCAGCGTCGCCATCGATATTGGCCAGTGTGGGAGAGGCCAGCACGCCGTTCCAGTCCGGTGAACCAAACGCGGCCGGCAGATTGATTTCATGGATCGGATTTCCAAGGGAATCGAGGATATGCAGCTTTCCGGTTTGACCGCTGCCTTTTTGTACCCAGGAGGCAAAGATGACTTCTGCATGGCCGTCATTATCAAGGTCAGCGACGACCGGGGGTGAGGCAAAGCGTAAAAAGCCTTCGCTATTTTTGGTGACTGCGTAAGGCCAATTGCCGTGCTCTGTTTTATCCAGCCAATAAACGTGCATACGCCCGTCATAGGATGGATATAGAATTTCCTTGATTCCATCGCCATCCAGATCGGCCACAACCGGCACTGGGTGATTGCTCTCAATGACATTGTAATTCTCACTGCGCGGGGCTGCGGATCCATCCGGCGTCGGAATGACGGTCCAGTTGTAGCTGGCATTCGACCAGCGAGTGCGGTCTTGCCTGAAGATAAACGGCATCTCGTACAGATCGGTGTAGGGATTTGTACCGCAATTATAGACATTGCCAACGATGATTAATTCCAGGGCTCTATTTCCATCCAGATCGGCCAGCAGAGGTGGTGAATGGGCAAAATTGGGGCGGTGTTCTGTGCCGCAGTTGGCATAACCGCGCAAATCAACCGACTGATCGACGTGCATGCCCACCCGGCTCCAGGGCTTGGGCAAGCCGCCGGGCAAAGTTCCGTACATGGTGCTGGCGGGTACCTGGCTGCCGTCAGGATAGAAGGCAGCGGTGTAATGGGTGTCGTTGCTGCCGATGATCTCCACCCGCCCGTCATTGTTCATATCAGCGGCGGCAATGTTTTGATTAAAGCAACCGGCAGCATAGCCATTTGTGTCCGAATCCGGGCTGTGCTGCGGCCAATTGCCTGCGCGCAGGCTGCCGTTGTGTTCATAGACGAACCATTGATCATTCGAACGCGTAGAAGCCACCATGATTTCCAGGTCTCCGTCATGATCAAGGTCATAGAGCGCTAGTGAGCGTAGCTCAAAGCCATCGACCGGCTGACGGCTCCAGATCAGATTCAGGTTATGATCCCAGACATGCACGTACGTTCCATGCACGCTGACCACTTCCAGGTCTCCGTCATGATCGATGTCGGCCACGGCAATATCGCTCCAGGCGCGGTCACCGGGCGGATCAATGCGCTGGATCTGGCTGCCGCTGCTGCCATCCAGAAGAAAGAGGGAGTATAAACCGCCAATGATTTCAACATCACCATCGCCATCCAGATCAACAAGAGCCGGCGAGCTATACCAGCCAGTTTCACACCAGGAGGAAAAACAGCCCCCTTTTTGCCATTTGAGGATTGGGGCGGAAATGGCTGCCTGTGGCACAGGTTTTGGCTGCAGAATCAGGCTCAGGAAAAAAAGAACCGAAAGAATAGGTTTTAAAGGAAACATGAGTCTAGAATAGCGGTTTTCATAAGAAACAAAAAGGTAACTGACGGAATTGTTAGGAATGCAAAACGGTAACTGGCAAAGTGAAATCAGTCTTGCGGAGCTTAATCCTTTTCACGATCATATCGATCGGCAATCGCTCACAAGGTGCAAAGGATAGCACTCTACAACCATTAGGATCTCACGCCTCGAGTTGCTTATTTTCTATGGCAATCGCCAAAATTTAGGCACAAAAAATTAGTACTTAATTTCATTCTAATTTGACATAAATCCAGGCAGACGCAAGTGTATTGGGCACTCAGGTAACCAGCGATTCTCTCGATAGGCTATCTTCGTAGCAGTGGCTCTCTCCTGATCGACATGCCCAACCTACAAACTCCCCACCACAAACTACCTGCTATAGGCTACCGGTAACCGCTATGCGACCCAATCTTCCAAAAATGGCTGGCGCTTGAGTGGATCAAATTCCACAAAGCGGTAGGTGGCTGCCTGATTGGCCAGGTAGGGATCAAATGAAAAGAAAGCCTGGATATCATCCAGCGTTGCTGCCCGGGCAATCACGACTCCGCCTGTTTTTGAATTCATCGGCCCAGACATCAAGAGCAGGCCCTGATCATAACCACCCTGCAGGAAATGGCGATGTGCAGGCGTAATATGTGCGATTGTCTCGGCCGGTACCGTGTAGGTAATTTCGATGAAGAAATGTTTCATAATTGTAATGAGAAATGGGTAAAAAGTAATGAGAAAGAGCGATGTATTTGATTATAGCCCATCTTTGGCACAACAAAAACCCAAGTTGATTGCAATCTACTTAACAAAAAATGGATTTATCGATTTGACATTCCCCACTGCTCTCCAATTAACAATTCACTAATCCACCAAGCAACTAATCCACCAAGAAACAAATCGACCAAGCAACCTGTCAACAAATCAACCAACCTCCTTACCCTTTACACCTCTCCCATTACTCTCTATGATAGAATCGCTATGATGAAAGATAACCCCTGGATCCTGGCATCAAACTCGCCCCGCCGTAAAGAACTGATGGCTCTCTTTGGGCAGCCATTTCGTGTTCACCCGGCAGATGTGGATGAAGATTTGCGGCCAGCGGAAAATCCTGCTGAGTATGTCTGCCGCCTGGCACGTGAGAAAGCTTCCAGGGTGGCAGCGCTCTGGCCGGATGGGGGATTAATTTTAGCAGCCGATACGACAGTAGCATTGGATGGTAAAATTTTTGCGAAACCCGTTGATAGATGCGACGCTAAAAAAATGTTGCTTGCATTGCGAGGCAGAACTCACCAGGTTTATACAGCTGTTACACTGCATCTCCCCGACATGAATTTACCGGTTGAGGTGCTTTGTATGACAGATGTCCCCATGCGGGCTTACAACGAGGATGAGATTGACGCTTATGTGGACAGCGGTGATCCGTTGGATAAAGCCGGTGCATATGCCATCCAAAATGACGAATTCCACCCGGTGGAACAATTTAGGGGATGTTTCGCCAGTGTAATGGGAATGCCCCTCTGCCATATTGCCTATGCCATGGCGCAGAGCGGGATTAGACCGTCCACTGCGATTGATACAGCCTGTCAGCAGCATTTGGGTTATGATTGTCTCATTCATGAACGCGTGTTACAGGGCGAAAACCTGGGATAAAATGGAAAATATCTGGAGGTTTTTGCGCCCGGAGGATCAATGAAAAAGTTAGTGAGTCTCATTTTATTGACCATTTTTATAGTCAGTGCCTGCACTCCGGCAGCGAGTGTGGATACGCCTGTGGCTACACCAGAAGCCAGCAAAACATTACCCGCTCCCCAAGTTAAAACGACCAGGACACCCGACGCAAAACAAGCCGCCAAAGATTTTTTGGAAGATTGGCGCTTGGAAAACTATCAGGGCATGTACGACCGTCTGAGCACATTGAGTAAGGACGCCATTAATCTGGAGGATTTTACCAAACGTTATCAAAGCGCCATGTCTGCTATGACAATGGTTGAACTTAATTACCAGATTTCCTCCGCGTTGACCAATCCGCGCAGTGCCCAACTGGGATACAAAGTAGAATTTCAAACAGCGCTGGTGGGGATGATCAGCCGCGATATGATCATGAACCTGACTCTCGAAGGAAATAGCTGGAAAGTACAATGGGAAGATGCCATGATTCTACCGGAGTTAAAAGGTGGTAATTTTCTTTCCATGGATATCACCGCCCCCGCACGTGGTAATATCTACGATAGTCAGGGCAGCGCATTGGCAGCTCAATCAGATGTGGTCGCGCTGGGCATTACGCCGGGATTGATCACAGAAGGCCAGGAAGGCACGCTTGTCTCCTATCTTTCGCGCTTGACCGGACTGAATGGTGATTATATTCGTTCCTTGTATCAGTATGCCGGAGATGATTGGTATGTTGCAGTGGGTGAAACGGCAAAATCAAATACGGATCGCTATTATGACACCCTGGTAACACTGGGTGGTTTGAATATGAATTTTTATACCTCACGTTACTACTTTGCCGGTAGTGGGGCAGCCCACATCACGGGTTATGTTCAATCCATTTTTCCGGAAGAACTGGATGATTACAAACGCGCCGGATATCGCGGTGACGAAAAAGTTGGGCGAACCGGTCTGGAAGCGTGGGGTGAGGAATACTTGATCGGTAAGAAAGGCGCTTCGTTATATGTCGTTAAACCGGACGGCACAGTGGAAACCCGCATTGGTTCAGCCGATTCAAAACCATCTCAATCAATTTACACCACGGTGGAACGCGATTTTCAATCTGAAGTGGAACTGGCAATGGAGGGGTTTCGTGGGGCAGCCGTGGTGGTGGAATTGAATACCGGTCGCATCTTGGCTCTCACTTCTACGCCTTCTTATGACCCCAACCTGTTTGATGCCGATAACTACAATCGCGGCTGGCTGCTGCAAGATATGCTCAACCCGGTTGAAAACCGGCTGCTAAATCGCGCCACCCAAAGCGCTTACCCATTGGGTTCAGTCTTCAAAATCATCACCATGGCAGCTGCACTTGAAACCGGTACTTTTGACAAGAACAGCAGCTACTATTGTGACAGTACTTTCACAGAGCTGGAGGGGGTTACTTTATATGACTGGACGGTTGAAAAAGAGCTGCCACCCAGTGGCCAGTTGACACTGCCGGAAGGGTTAATGCGCTCTTGCAATCCTTGGTTTTATCATATAGGCCTGACCATGTGGGAACGCAACCTGCCTAACGCCATCCCTGATATGGCCCGCGGGTTTGGCCTGGGTGAGCCGACCGGTATTGGTCAACTGCAGGAAGTCAGTGGTAACATCCCTAACCCGCTAAATGTGGGTGATTCGGTTCAACTGGCGATCGGGCAGGGCGCCATGCAGGTGACGCCTTTGCAAGTGGCTGCCTTTATCGCTGCAGTAGGAAATGGCGGTACGCTCTATCAGCCGCAACTAGTGGATAAGATTGCTCCGCCAGAAGGTGATCCCACCTATCAATTTGAGCCTATTGTTAAAGGAAAGCTGCCGGTATCGGCGGAAAATCTGAAAATTATTCAAGACGCCATGTATGATGTCGTGCATGCCAGCCGTGGTACCGGAAGACAAGCAATGCTGGGGTTACAGATCCCGATTTATGGCAAGACTGGCACCGCCCAAAACGAACCGTTTGATCCGCACGCCTGGTTTGCTGGTTACACCCGCAACGGCAATGAAAACCGGCCGGATATTGCAATCGTGGTCTTGGCAGAAAACGCAGGAGATGGCTCGGCCATAGCCGCACCGATCTTCCGCCGTATTGTGGAGCTCTATTTCTATGGTAAGCCGCAGCGGCTGTACCCGTGGGAGTCTTCCTATTATGTAACCCGCACACCCACGCCACTGGTAACAGAAACCCCACCGGCGGAAGAAATTGTTACACCTGAACCCTGAGGTCATGTGAGCGATAATAATTTATTACAAGGTCGGATAATGAATATACAATCCGGGTTCTACCAGGTTCTATTGGAGGATGGGCGTGAAATTACATGCCACGCGCGCGGAAAGCTTAAGCTGCGTCGCCCGGAGACTTTTCGTGAAGATGTCATGGCCATGGGCGATCTGGTACTGGTGAGTGAACAAGAAGATGGTAATGCAGCCATCGAAGATGTGCTTCCTCGTGAGCGCGCTTTGATTCGCTCGGCACCGGATTCACGCGGGGATTTCAAACAAATTCTGTTGGCCAATCCCGATCAGGTGGTGCTTGTTTTTGCCTGTGCACAGCCGGAACCACACCTGCGTATGTTGGATCGCTTTCTGGTCATCTGTGAACGCCAGCAAATCCAGGCTTTAATCGTAGCCAATAAAGTTGACCTGGTAGGAATAGAGCAAGCGCAGGAGATGTTTTCGCTTTACAGTGAAATCGGATATGAAGTTTTGTACACCTCGGTAAAACAGAACCTGGGGATTGACACCCTGCGAGAGGCGCTTAAAGATAAACTTTCCGGGCTGGTAGGACCATCCGGAGTGGGAAAATCGAGCCTGTTGAACTCAATTCAGCCTGAGTTGGGCTTGGCTGTCAGCCACGTCAGCGAATCAACTGACAAAGGTCGCCATACCACGGTTACCCGGCGTTTATTTCCTTTAAACATGGGTGGCTTTGTGGCTGATTTACCGGGTATTCGCATGCTCTCATTGTGGGATATTGAACCGGAGGAATTGGACGCTTATTTTCGAGAGATTGGGGCTAAGGTGGCTGATTGCCAGTTCAGCAATTGCACTCATACCAATGAGCCGGATTGTGCGGTCAAGAAAGCCGTGGCAGCCGGTGAAATTCACCCGGATCGCTATGAGTCTTATGTACGCATGCGCTTTGGGGAAGATGATTAATTAATCCTGTAATCTTTGCTTCGTAGGCTGCCGCTTGTGGAAAAACTTTTGATCCAGGAAATTCGATTTCATGTCACTGATTCCGCGAATCTTTTTTGAGGGTAAGATAAATCACCATTTCGTAGCTTGCCCGTCTACCCAAAGGCGAAACCACACTTCTACTGCCGAACATAGGCAGTCAGATTTTTTCTTCATACCCGCAGTTTCGTCATTTTTAAGCCCTCACCGCCCCGCAACTTAAATTTCACTGGCGGTTATCAAGCACATATCGTTTTGATTATCGAATTGACATGATTTTTAATTAAGGATATACTTAAATTCAATTAATATCGTAAAATATCGTAAAATGCGCTAAACTCAATGTGCATCGTTATCCCGTACAAAAAAACTACTTGAGGGCAAACTTAGATGGCCGAATTATTGAAGGTACGCGGTCTTGAAACGCAATTTCGAACGCGCGAGGGAGTTGTACACGCAGTAAACGGAGTTGACTTCAATCTTGTTGAAGGTGAAACTCTGGGTATTGTCGGTGAGAGTGGGTGCGGCAAAAGTGTAACGGTTATGTCGATGTTACGACTTATCCCGTCTCCACCTGGAAAGGTTGTCGCAGGCGAGGCCTTGTACCAGGGCAAGGATCTGCTTAAGATGTCGGACGAGGAAATCCGACATATTCGCGGTGCCCAAATCAGTATGATTTTTCAGGATCCGATGACTTCGTTTAATCCTGTATTGACGATTGGACGCCAGGTCGCTGAACCGTTGGAGATTCATCAGGGGATGAATCGCCATCAGGCATACGATCGTGCAACCGAGATGCTGGAATTGGTTGGTATTCCCAAAGCAAAAGATCGTCTGGGTGACTATCCACACCAGTTTTCAGGCGGTATGCGCCAGCGGGTCATGATTGCCATGTCGCTGGTCTGTAACCCTTCCGTATTAATTGCCGATGAACCCACTACAGCATTAGATGTGACCATTCAGGCACAAATCGTGGAATTAGCCAAAGATTTGCGTGATAAATTGGGCATGGCAATGATCTGGATTACGCACGATTTAGGCGTAATAGCAGGTCTGGCAGACCGCATGGCAGTCATGTATGGCGGCTTTATCATTGAAACTGCTCCAGTTAAGAGCTTATACGGGAATCCATCCCATCCATATACCCTCGGCTTATTAAATAGCCTGCCACGCGTGGACAAGGATATCAACCGCAGACTGGAATCGATTGAGGGCTTGCCCCCCATCTTAATGGAAACTCCACATTCCTGCCCGTTTGCTCCGCGCTGTACATATGTTAAAGAAAGATGTCTTGTGGAAAATCCGCCTCTATTGGAAGCCGGCCCCGATCATTATACAGCTTGCTGGGTAGACCTGGAAACTAGGAGTTATCGTTGATGAAAGTTGAAAGCGCTGAAATCCTCCTGAGAGTTGATAACCTTGTTAAACATTTTCCAATTAAACGTGGCATTATTATTCAAAAGACAATTGGCGCAATCCATGCAGTTGATGGCGTCAGCTTCAATATTCATAAAGGTGAAACGCTCGGCCTGGTAGGTGAATCTGGCTGTGGAAAATCTACCACCGGTCGCACAATATTACAGTTATATCGCCCCACATCCGGGCATGTTTATTATAATGATATTGATCTTTCCACAATTAAAGGCGAAGAGCTGCGCAAAATGCGTCGCAAGATGCAAATGATTTTTCAGGATCCCTACGCCAGTTTGAACCCGCGTATGACAATCGGTGAAATTATTGGTGAGCCTTTGGTGATCCACCACCTGGCAGACAAGAAAGGGACACAAGCCAGGGTGGAAGATTTGTTGGAACTGGTTGGTCTGAGTGGTAGATTCTACAACCGCTTTCCACATGAATTTTCGGGTGGTCAACGCCAGCGCATTGGTGTTGCACGCGCACTGGCCGTAAATCCTGATTTAATTATCTGTGACGAACCAATTTCAGCGCTGGATGTGTCTATACAGGCACAAGTCGTCAACCTGCTTGAAGATCTTCAAAAAGAATTTAACCTGACTTACTTATTCATCGCACATGACCTTTCAATGGTTCGCCATATCAGTGATCGTGTTGCGGTAATGTATCTGGGCGTCATTATGGAACTGGCAACTCGTTATGATCTCTATAATGATCCGCTTCATCCATATACGAAAGCCTTATTATCTGCAGTACCGATTCCGGATCCGGTAGCGGAGGAAAAGCGCCACAGAACGATATTGAAAGGTGATGTTCCATCACCGGTAAATCCGCCATCAGGCTGCCGTTTTCGTACTCGCTGCCCCATAGCAGTTGAGATTTGTGCCCAATTAAAACCAGAATTTCGTGAGGTGAAACCCGGCCATTGGGTCGCCTGTCACCTGGTATAGTTTTTGTATTTTTTTATCCGTTGAAAGGAGGTGAGTTAAAAACAAAAGAATATATCCATGCCCATTTGAGGCAAATACTGTCGTTAACATTTTTCAACACATTCCAAATTTTTGAGGAGGAAGAAAATGCGTTCTAAATTTTTTGTACTTGCGGGTCTGCTGATTGCTGTTAGCATGATCCTTGGTGCCTGCCAACCGGCTGCGGTTCCGACACCAGAAACTATTATCCAAACGATCATCGTCGAAGGTGAAGTTCAAGAAGTCGTTGTGACCGCCACCCCGGCGCCGGTTGTAAAACCGGAACAAATGAAAGTGCTCACGCTTAATATGGGTCCTGGCGATATCCCCACCATCGACCCTTCATTGGGCACAGACACTTCATCAATCCAGATTGTGGCAGAAACCTTTATTGGTTTAACCCGTCAGGATGAAGTGACCAATCTGGTTGAGCCTGGGATGGCGACAACCTGGGATTCCGTTGTCAATGAAGATGGGACCGAGACCATCACCTTCCATCTGCGCAATGATGTGACCTGGGTACGCTACAATGGCAGCACTGTGGAACAGGTTTTGGATTGCGATGGCAATCCCCGCATCGTCAATGCCAATGATTTCTATTATGGCATCATGCGCACACTGGCTCCCGCCACAGCTTCCCAATATGCTTACGTTTTGGGTATGTCCATGGTTGGCGCCAATGATTACAACAGTGGCGAGACGGATGACCCCTCAACAGTTGGTGCAGAAGTGATTGATGATTTCACCATCGCTTTGACCTTCATTGAGCAGGCCGCTTACAACCCCGCGATTGCCGGTATGTGGATTGCCTACGCTGAGCCCTCCTGGCTGATCGATGGCGATGACTGTACTGATGCTCGTGGTGACAAATGGACAGAGACTGGCTTCTTCCAGGGTTATGGTCCTTACACTCTTAAAGAATGGGTGCATGACTCAACCATTACCCTTGTTAAGAATCCTTTCTGGGTTGCAACCGACAACATTCCAGCGCCAAAAATCGAAGAAGTTACCTGGACGATGTTAGATGCTTCACCTGCCATGGCAGAATACGAAGCCGGCAACATTGATACCGTAGCTATTCCGCTGGCTGACATGGATCGTGTCAAGGCCGACCCGGTACTCTCTGCTCAGTATGTTGTTGCTCCTGACTTCTGTACCTATTTTTACGGTTTCAATACACAAGCTCCAGTTGTGAATGATGTTCGCGTTCGGCGTGCATTGTCCATGGCCGTAGATCGCCAATCTTTGATCGACAACGTCCTCAAGGGCAATCAAGAACCTGCTCGCTGGTTCTCTCGCCCTGGCTTGGCTGGCGCCCCCACAATGGAAGATCATCCTGACCTGGGTATCGGTTATGATGTGACCGCTGCCAAAGCTGAACTGCAATCCTATCTGGACGAAGTTGGCAAGACCGCAGCTGAACTTGATTTGACCCTCATGTTCAACACCTCTGAAGGTCACCGCAAAATTGCTGAAGCTATCCAACAAATGTGGAAAGACAACCTGGGCGTAGACGTCAAATTAGTCAACCAGGAATGGGCTGTTTACCTTAAGACCATCAAGGGTGCAGACACTCCTCAAATTTGGCGCTTGGGCTGGTGCTTGGATTACCCCGATGCCAACAATTTCATCCGTGAGAACTTTGGACCAAATGGCTCGGCCAATCCCTGGAAGGATGGCAAACCTTTTGGTGGCGCCATGTATAACAACCCCGATTTCTTCGCTGGTTTGTTAGATGCTGCCCGCGAACAGGATCCAAAAGTACGTGTTGATAAATACGCTGCCCTGGAAGAAACCCTGGTCTCTACCGATGCGGTGATTATCCCGATCTACTGGTATACCCGCAACACGCTCACAAAACCATATGTGACTCGCACTTTCTCAACTGGTGGACACGAATACATTGAGAAGTGGGATATCGATATGGATGCAAAACCGTAAGGTTTACCTTATTTAATTTGTAAGTAGCAGGGGAGAAAATTTCTTCTCCCCTGCTTTATCCCTGAATTTGTTTTTTTAATTTTCTGGAGGTTTCGTGGGCCGATATATCATCCGTCGAATACTCTATATGCTGGTGGTTATTTTGGTGGTATCGTTCATTACCTTTGGACTGATGCATTCAGTACCTGGTGGCCCTTTTGATAAGGAAAAGAGTTTACCGGCTGAGATCATAGCCAACCTGGAGAAGCGCTATCATCTTGATCAACCACTATGGAAACAATACCTCTCGTATTTAAATGATGTCTTTGTTCCCCACATTGCGCATGAGAAACCAAAAGGTCTGGATGTCGCAGATGACTACTTGATAGATATCAAAATCACAGATACATTTTGGATTCGTTGGATGAATTTTGGCCCTACTTTTTCGTCTCGCAGCCGTTCTGTGAATGATATTTTTCGCCAGCAGCTGCCAGTCTCGGTTCAGCTTGGAACATTAGCGTTAATAATCGCAATTATTATTGGTGTCCCTTTAGGAATTATCTCTGCGTTAAAGCAGAATACGATTTATGATTATTTAGGGATGAGTATTGCCATTTTTGGGGTATCCGTGCCTGTCATTGTTTTAGGCCCGCTGATGATTTGGATCTTTGGTGTGACCCTTAAATGGCTGCCACCAACCGGGTGGGGTTCAAAACCACCATATATTTTTGGTTTTCTTCCCACCAACTTAGGATGGGATTATTGGAAGTATGCCCTCATGCCTTCCGTTGCATTGGGTCTGGGCAGTTCCGCCATTCTGGCAAGGTTGACGCGTGCCAGCTTACTGCAAGTTATACGCGAAGATTATATTCGTACTGCCCGCGCAAAAGGTGTAAAAGAACGCAATGTGATTGTCGGGCATGCGTTGAAAAATTCTTTGATACCAGTGGTGACCATTTTAGGCCCAATGATGGCTGGCCTGGTTACCGGAACTTTTGTCACCGAATTAACATTTGGAATTCCCGGCATGGGTAAATATTTTGTAACCAGCATCACCAATCGCGACTATCCGGTCATTATGGGTACAATTTTATTATATGCCGTCTTTTTAGTTGTAGCTAACTTGCTCGTGGATATCATGTACGCCTACCTTGATCCACGCATTCGATATGATTAAGAAATAAAGAGGTTTATCCTATGACGCAACCGGTATCGCTGGAAAATAATGAATTTGGCGCTGGTGGAAGACCGATCAGTGTAAAAGGCGAAAGTTTATTTAGAGATTCAGTTCGTCGTCTTGCCCGTAATAAGGCAGCTGTAGTTGGCGGGACCATAATTGTCATTTTGATTCTTGTGGCTCTGTTTGCTAACGTAGTTGCACCGTATCCCTATGCCGAACAGACGCTTGTTGATCAAAACAAACTTCCTCAATGGGTTTTAAGTCTCTTTCCCACCATGAAGCCTTATGCACAGCTCTCCAGTGATTATTTTATCGGTGCAGATTATGTCGGTCGCGACCTTTTCAGCCGTATTATATTTGGAGCGCGTGTTTCACTGACTGTTGCCTTTATTGGTCCATTAATAAGTTTGCTGATTGGCGTAACATATGGGAGTATCTCTGGCTATTTTGGCGGTCGGTTGGATAACCTGATGATGCGTGTGGTGGATGTTTTATATGCTTTCCCCAGTTTGTTGTTTATCATACTTTTACTTGCATTTTTCCGCTCAACATTTGCACACCCAACGCCGGGGACCTTTACTTATACTATGAGCCAGTTGGATAGTGCGAGCGGGGGATTATTGTTTATATTTATCGGCATTGGCTTGACTGCCTGGGAAACCATGGCACGTCTGACACGTGGACAGGTGCTTTCTGTACGCGAGAAAGAGTTTATTGAAGCAGCCCGAACATTAGGTGCTAAAGATGGCCGCATCATGTTTCGCCATATTTTACCGAACGTGGTCGGCCCACTGGTCGTGGCAGAAACCCTGGCTATTCCTGGTTACATTTCGACGGAAGCGTTTTTATCCTTTATCGGAATCGGGGTTAATCCGCCTACACCTTCATGGGGATCGATGATCTCGGATGGGGCACAAGTTATTCGTACGTATCCCAACCAGGCCGTCTTCCCGGCTTTGGCGCTGGCGATTACAATGTTTGCCTTCAACTTTTTGGGAGATGGCCTGCGTGATGCGCTTGACCCACGTCTGCGTGGTAATCAATAGCTGGCAGAATATTAACTAGAACATAACCGAGCGGAGGGAAGCCCCTTCGCTCGGGTGATTTAATGGCAACCGTGCCGGCCTGCAAGCACGCAGCTCGGATTGGGACTAACCATATTTCTTCAACCCGAATCGTTCCTAGCCGAGATTGAGGGGCTTTCAGTTGACCCTATCTTTGCATGAAGTTCTTTTGGATCACAACCCTCAAGCTCGGATTGGGGAATTAATATACTCATTTAACCCGAATCCGAGCTAGGAAACAGCTTTTAGATGGGCTTAATTTGCCCATTCCATTTCTTGTGACAGTCCCAATCTCGGCTACGAACTGTACATTCGATTCGGGATTTCGATTAATTGTGGGCGAAGCATCCGTGATGGGTAAGTTATTTAAAGGATGGGGTGGTTCCCCGGATGCTTCGCCCTTACACCAAATCAACCAATCAACAAACCACCAAATCACCAAATCAACCAACCACCCTCTTTCCGCGCTGTTATTGATTATAATGGGGTGAAGAAAGTGCTCATTCACCAGCAAACGCTAACCTTCGAGGAGGTTTTTTTGAAATTGCCACGCGTTCGACACGTTATTTTGTTCTCCTTTGTTCTTATCCTGTCTCTATCTGCCTGTAAACCGCAAACATCTACCCCGGTCACCAGCCCAACGCTTGTGCTGCCTACTGAACCGCAACCCACACTAACCCCTACAGTGGATATTCCCACCGACCTGGTGATCTGCACTGCGCAAGAGCCATTGACCCTTTACCCGTATGGCAGCGACAACCGCTCCATGTGGAGTGTTCTGGAAGCTATTTATGACGGGCCGATTGACCTGGTTGACTTTACCCCGCAGCCGGTCATACTCAAAGAAATACCTTCTGAAGCGAGTGGGAGTGTGGTTTCCGCTCCGGTGAATGTCAAGGCCGGCGATTTAGTTTTGAATGCAAGCGGAGAAGTGGTGCCATTATTAAAGGATACTGTCGTTCTTCCTGCCGGTTGTCGGGATGAGAGCTGTGCATTGCAATGGGATGGTGCCGCTGATCTTGAGTTGCCCCAGCTGAGCGTGACGTTTAATTTGATCGATGGCATTTTGTGGTCAGACGGTACCCCTTTAACAATGGCCGACTCAGTCTATTCTTTTAAATTAGCGAGCGATCCCGCTACACCCGTCAATCGATTTTATGTTGAAAGGACGGCCTCCTATACCAGCGGTGATAGCCAGACACTAACCTGGATCGGTATCCCGGGATTTGCAACAGATCAGTTTGAAGATCTTTTTTGGCTGCCGCTGCCTGAACATGTCTGGGGTCAAAAATCAGCCGCTGACTTGCTAACCGATCCGGTTTCAACACGCCAACCTTTGGGATGGGGCCCTTACCAAATTGTGGATTGGGTAGCCGGAAATCACATTCTATTGGCACGTAACCCCAATTATTTTCGTTCTGCGGAGGGTTTACCAAAATTTGAAACCCTAACGTTTCAGTTTCTGAGTGAGCATGCCGATAGCAATCTGAAAGGATTGGAAATTGGCGAATGCGATTTGGTGGATTCGACCGTTGCACTGGATGAACAGCTGTTGGATGTGGTAGAACAAAGCAACCTGGGGGGGATTAAAGCCTATTTTGGTCAGGGGCCGGAGTGGGAGCATCTCGATTTTGGTATTCAACCAGCCAGTTATGATGATGGTTATCAGCCCGGAATAGACCGTCCGGATTGGTTTGGAGATGTACGCATGCGCCAGGCCTTCGCCTATTGCAGTGACCGCGAGACGATTGCAAACCGTTATTTCTTTAATCGCTCATCCGTACCGGTTTCATTTTATCCGCCCACCCATCCAGCTTTTGATGCCAGTCTGAGTCCCCTACCTTATGACCCTTCGAAAGGGACAGCTTTATTGCAGGAATTGGGCTGGCAGGATAACGACCAGAACGCGGCTACTCCACGGGTAGCTGTCGGTGTGCCGAATGTAGTGGATGGCACAGCTTTAATTTTGGATTATGTCACCACCCAATCGGACTTGCGCGTGCAAGTAGCCACTGATATGAGTAATTCTCTGGCCGGTTGTGGCATTCAGGTCAATGTACGCCATATCTTCCCGGCTGAACTTTATGCAGCCGGACCTGAAGGGGTTATGTTTGGGCGTAACTTTGATCTGGCGCAATTTACCTGGCAATCCGGGCGGCAATCACCCTGTTTTCTCTATACAAAACAACAAATACCTTCTGTCGAAAATTTATGGGTTGGTACCAATGTCAGTGGCTATCAGAATGAAGACTACGACCTGGCCTGCCAGCTGGTCTTAAACGACTCAAGTAACCAGCGCGATGCGGTTATTGAGGTGCAATCGATATTTAATGAAGAACTGCCGGTTTTGCCGCTCTATTACCAGCTGAAAATTGCCGCCAGCCGCCCGGATTTTTGCGGCTTGGATAGTTTGGATGTCAGCGCGCGGAGTATTCTGTATGGCCTGGAAAGCTTTGGGTATGGGCTTTTGTGTTCCGCGCAGTGAGATAATCGCAGCCGTAAAGTCACTCATTTGTTTATGGTAGGATTGTGAATATGTCGATGCGAAAATATGCCAACGATTATGAAATAGTTACCATTGAAGATGAAAATGGCCGCGAGAAAGAGACATTAGTCTATCGCGGCAAATATTATCAGGTAGAACTGGATACGGCAGGACTGGTCCGTTACAAAAGGATCAGTTTGTTGTTATTGGCTATCATTATCGTTTTTCATATCGGCGGCGGGTTTGTCAGCAGTGGCGGTATGTATCAGCTTTACGTGGCGCTTCCCTATACGCTGGCGTTCTTTCCCTTGATATATTTAACTGAAGGAATTTTGCGCCTGCCAAACGAGAAGCGCAAATTTCGACACGATGAGATTGGCCATTCTTTTGATCGAATGAAGTCCTCCGGCTATTTTCTGATCGCCTTACTTGGTGTTGCATTGCTGGGGGAGCTTGTTTTCCTTATCTTTTTTTCAAAAAATGCCCAGTGGCCAATGGATTATCTCTATTTTTCCCTGGAGTTGGTGGCCGCTGTTGCAGCGTTTTTTCTGGTTTACCGGCAGAAAAAAATCCAAATACAACCATGCACCGAAGCAGAACAGACATAAAATCAATCAAAATAACCTGATCTTCTCAACCCGGAAATAGGTTTCACAGGTTTTGATTCAGATATTTTAATCTTGCATTGTTGAATTTAATCGGGTATATTAATAGGCCAAAATAATTATAAAAGAAAATTGAAGAGCTTGATAGCCACAAAGACTTGGGATTAACGACCTGAGATTTACGCCTAAAATGTCAAGTTCCAATCTGACAGGTCGAGAAGCAGCGGGCAATTTAGTGACGTTTGTCGTTCCAATCCAAACATAACCTCCTTGCGCGCATTCCAAGATACATTTATAATGAAAAAAAGGTGTGCCGCATCGGCAACGGCTACCATTAAAACAACTCTTATAGGAGGAGAAATAATGTCTAAAAAAATACTTGTGTTTGTAAGTATACTTATGATTGCGGCGTTTGCATTGAGTGCATGTACGCCAACCCCTGCTACACCGGCAGTTACCGATGTTCCAAAAGCTACCGATGTTCCAAAAGCTACCAAAGGTCCGGAAGTTACTGAAGTACCTACTGAAGTGGTTCCCACCTTTGAGGACCAACCTTTCGGTGAAAATTTGCCAACCGCGCCGACGATTGACACACCGCTTGTTGTGGCCTATAGTGACTTCTCACAGAAGTTCAGTCCATTTTTCGCCGACACCGGCTATGATATGGATGTTGCTTCTATGACTCAGATCTCATTGCTGACTACCGACCGCGTCGGCGGTATCATTTTCAATGCAATTGAGGGTGAAACAGTCAACTATAACGGCACTGATTATCTGTATAAAGGTCCTGCAGATACAAAGGTTGAGTATGATGAAGCCACAGATACCACCAAGTACACCGCCCGTCTGCGGGTTGGCATGAAATTCTCCGATGGAGAACCTGTCACTGCTGATGATATCATCTTCACCTACTACACCTTCCTGGATCCATCTTATGTTGGTTCAACCACACTGGGATCCTACGACATTCTTGGCTTGAGGGACTATCAGACACAGACCACCAGCGAAGTTTTTGCAAAATATGCTGGTATTGCTGACACAATTTATGCAGCAGGGGCTGATCATGTCTGGGCCGCCTCCGATCCGTGGACTAAAGAACAACAAGATGATTTCTGGTCGAGATTTGAAGGTGCATGGACGACAGACGTTCAGAGTATCGTTGACTACGTCATGGCTAATTACCTTGATGCTTATGCCGGCGACATAATGGGATTAACACCTGACGAAATAAAAGCAAATGAAGGACTTAAAATCGCCTTTGGTATGGCCTTGTGGGGCTTTGCCGATAAAGACGATACTGGTCTGACCGGTTCAACTACAGGCACCAAGTGGGATTTGGTTACAGCATTCCCCACCATTGATGACTTCTATAAAGAAGCTTACGCTACGTACGATGGTGATTTTGAAAAATATAGCTCAGTAGAACCTGTAAATGCACCTGCCGATCTGCTCGGTGGTGTCAAATCTGCTTTCATTGGCTATTGGGGCCCATTGGATGAAGGCATGGGTGGTAAAGGCGTTCCGAACATCTCCGGTATTGTCAAAGTTGACGATTACACCGTGGAAGTTACCGTCAATGGTTTTTCTGCCCCCGCCGTGTATTCCATTCTGGGCATCCAGGTTGCACCGATGCATTACTACGGTGATCCTGCCAAGTATGACTATGAAAACAATAAGTTCGGTTTTGACTTTGGTGATCTTTCCAAGCAACAAAGCCTGACCGCTACCCCGATGGGTGGTGGCTCTTACAAATTCATCAAGTACGACAATAAAGTTGTCTACTTTGAGGCGAATGAGAACTATTACCGAGGGTGCCCTGCAATTGCTGAACTTCAGTTCAAAGAAACAGTTTCCTCTGAAGTAGCTTCTGCGGTTCAAACCGGCACAGCTGATGCAGGTGAAATGACTGGCTCCCGCTCTCGCTTTGAAGAGGTTGCTTCCTACAACTCGAATGGCGAGATTACCGGTGATGTCATCACCACCAGCAAAGTCGATAATCTTGGTTACGGTTATGCAGGTATTAACGCCGATACAGTCAATGTCGGTGGCGAACCTGGTTCCGAAGCTTCCAAAAACTTACGCAAAGCACTTGCTACAGTTCTAGCAGTCTATCGCGATGTAGCCATTGATAGTTACTATGGTGAGGCCGCTACTGTCATCAATTACCCGATCTCCAACACCTCCTGGGCAGCTCCACAACCTACCGATGAGGATTACAAGATTGCATTCTCAACAACTGTAGATGGCAGTCCCATCTATACTGCTGATATGACACCGGAACAAAAATATCCTGCTGCTGAAGCTGCAGCGCTTGCCTACCTGGAAGCAGCTGGTTACACAGTTGCCGGCGGCAAAGTTACTGCTGCTCCTGAAGGTGCCAAGCTGAGCTACGAAGTAATTATTCCTGGTGGCGGTACTGGTGATCACCCTGCTTTCGCTATTTTGACCGGCGCGCAGAAATCCCTGGCAAACATTGGTATTGAATTGAAGATTAATGATCCTGCAGATGCCAATATTCTTTGGGACGCTTTGGATGCTGGTACACAGGAACTGTGGACAGCTGCCTGGGGTGCTACCATTGACCCGGACATGTATCAGGTTTATCATAGCTCAGGTGTTGTCGGCGAAGGCGGTTCAGATTCCAACCATTATCACATTCGTGATGCGGAATTGGATCAACTGATCGTTGATGCCCGCAAGAGCGAAGACCAGAACTATCGTAAAGCTGTTTACAAACAAGCTCTGGACATCATCATTGACTGGGCGGTTGAAGTCCCCACCTATCAACGACAAAACAGCGTTATTTTTAGCACAGTTCGAATGGACATCGATTCGATCACACCCGATATTACTACTTTCTGGGGCTGGTTGAATGACATTGAATTAGTCAAAATGCGCTAATCGTTGGCGGTTTCAAGTAAGTTTTTTTAAAAAAGGTGAGCCCGCCGCCAGGCGGGCTCACCTACTATCTCAACGATTTTCTCAAGGTGCATTGTGATTGATAAAAATGAAGTATCATTTCAAAAATTAGGAATGTAGTGTTTTTCAAAGGGCGGGCGCCCGCCCTTTGAAAAACACTCCTCAACCCCTTTTTTATTGGAAGGTTACAAAATAAAGGATAAAGATGCGTAATTTTATTATAAGGAGACTCTTCCTTGGTTTGATCATTTCCGTCTTTGGTGCGATGGTTATTTATGCAGTCATCCGCGCGCTGCCAACCTCCTATGTCGAAACAATTGCAAGACAGAGGGCTACGAATCCTTTAAGTACAAAAACTTACCAGGAGTGGCTGGACCAACTAAATCAGGTTTATAAACTTGATGTTGGGGTCGTGCCCGGTTTTATCGGTTGGCTTGGGAATGCCGTCCGGGGAGATTTTGGCGAATCCTGGCATTTCGGAATCCCGGTAACCCAAAAATTTAATCAGGTTATCTGGTATTCCGTCATCATTCAAATCATCACGTTTATCGTGGAAATATTTATATCAATCCCATTGGGGATACTGGCAGCCAGAAAGCAATACAGCAAAACTGATTATGCTATAACGGTTTTTGCATTAATGGGTATTTCGCTGCCAACCTTTTTCCTCGCAACCCTTTTAAAATATCAATTTTCGATTAAACTTGGCTGGTTTGATCTGTATGGCCTGACCGGTAGGTTTTACAATTCCATGACACGCTTTGAACAGATCGTGGATATTGGGTATCACATGGTCTTGCCAATCTTTACGCTGATGATGGCTTCAGTTGGCGGCCTGATGCGGTATACCCGCACAAACATGCTGGAAGTGCTTAATTCTGATTATATTCGCACCGCACGAGCAAAAGGGCTTTCTGAAAGAGCTGTCATTAACAAGCATGCCTTTCGGAATACCTTGATCCCGCTTGTTTCTTACATGAGCTATCTGATCCCGGCCATGTTTAGTGGAGCGCTGATTACCGAGACACTTTTCCAAATACCCGGTATTGGCTATGTGTCCTTTCAAGCTATTACGCGCGGCGACATACCATTCGCCATGTTTTATGCAACATTCATAATTATTCTGACACAAATCAGTTTGATCATTGCGGACATTATGTATGCAGTGGTTGACCCCCGTGTTAGAGCAAATTAATGGTGGTGGTAAATGTCTGAATTTGGAAATATTAATCACAACATAAAACCGGAACTTAATATTACTGGTAATGAACCTGAAGAACTAAACCTGGATGATGCCCGACGGGTTAAGGTACTTTCGCCCGGCATGCTCGTTTTCAAGCGTTTTATACGCAACAAGCTGGCAGTTGTTGGCTTTGGCATCCTGTTGTTCATGTTTGCATTTGCTTTTCTTGGTCCTTTATTTTCTTCATACGGGCAGACGCAAGTTTTCAAAGGCGTAGGCAGCATGGCTAAAGATTTCGCCGGGGCGATTTACAATGATGAGCTGCGCTATACAGTGGCGGATGGTGAAACCTTTAGTAGCGGTGATCGCGCACAATTTCTGTTTGCGCTTGGAAAAAACACGAATACATTTAGTTATGGTGATGACACCTATTATTTTGTGTCCGAAAGCGAAGGTATCTACCGCATTCTTCAACTTGATCCCGTTGCTGAAGTGCTGCGTGGCATTTATAAACCAATGACTGGGGAAAATGTGCCTAAAGCGCTTCAAAAAGCTTATGAAACAGCTGTTCAACAGGATCTAACGGCGTTTGAATTGAACGGAGTTACTTATCGAATTGTCACAAAGGGTAAAGTGACACAGATCTCCACTGAGCACGATGTAGCACTGGCCATGATACCTGTTTACGATGCATACAATCCAGCTGATATCGATAAGATTTCATCTTATAAGTTTAAACTTGTAAGTAGCCTGGCAATTTCCAATAATGAAGATAAGTTCGTTTTTGATGGACAAAATTATTCAATCCAATATGATGATGGCCAGTCGACCATCTTTGATAGCAAAGGCGCAGAATTTGCTCAGGTATCAGCCATCATTGTCAACCCAATTGACCAATCAATTTTCCTACCGGTCGATTTTAAGTCATCCGTACGAGAGGCAATTAATGACCGCCAATCAAAATTTAATTACATCGAAGATAATGGCGAATCGGTCGCCTACTCAATTGTGCGGGTTAACAATACCTTTAATATTAAGAAAGAAACACCAACTGAGCTGATTCGCGTATTTGAAGCTCCTTCCTCTGAACACATCCTGGGTCTGGATAATAATGGCATGGACGTTTCAACCAGGCTGATGTACGGTGGTCAGGTTTCATTGTTGGTTGGCTTCGTGGTAATCTTCATTGAAGTAGCGATTGGTATCGTGATTGGCGGTATCTCCGGTTATTTTGGGGGATGGGTAGATACAAGCCTGATGCGGTTTGTCGATTTGTTCAACAGCATTCCATTCTGGCCGATGATCTTAATTTTCGGCTCTGTCATGGATGCCTTGGAGGTTAACCCTACCCAGAGAATCTTTCTTTTGATGATGGTGCTTGGGTTATTGAGCTGGACAGGAGTTGCCAGGATCGTGCGTGGCCAAATCCTCTCGCTGCGCGAATTGGATTTTATGGTTGCAACCGAAGCGGCGGGAATTCGTACCAGCCGCAGAATCTTTAAGCATTTGGTTCCAAACGTTATGCCTTTGCTGATCGTAACCGCAACAGCCGGTTTAGGTGGTATTATTATTACGGAAGCCACGTTAGGATTTCTTGGCTTGGGTGTCAAATACCCGCTGGCTTCCTGGGGCAGTATTATCAACGTGTCTTCAGATGCGTACGTTATGACCAACTTCTGGTTTATGTGGATTCCAGCCGGGTTGTTAATTCTCCTGACTGTGCTTGGTTTCAACTTCGTCGGTGATGGTCTGCGCGATGCGTATGACCCGAAGATGAAAAGGTAGGTGATGACGATGGATGTTAAAAAAAGATCCCTCGTTGATAAATTCAAATCAATAGCAAAGAAAAATGATAGCAATCATATTTCGGCGCGTGAGTTAGCAAGAATTTCACGGGAAAATCGTCGAACTACCGATCGGATTGAGCGCCAGCGTAACAGACGAAATGTTCCCGCCGGTGAATATCTGACCAAGATGAAGGACCCTGCCAATGTGGTCGAGTTTGATGATCTGCATACTTATTTTTTCACGGATATAGGGACTGTCAAAGCAGTTGACGGGGTTTCATTCTCAATACCGAAAGGGAAAACAGTCGGCGTGGTGGGCGAATCGGGTTGTGGCAAGTCGGTCACTGCGCTATCTTTGATGCAATTGGTTCAACGCCCGCAGGGGCAGATTGTGGAAGGTTCCATTCGCTTTAACGCAGGCGAAAAGGTCTACAACATCGCCAAAACACCGATATCTGTAATGGAGACTATTCGCGGTAGCGAGATTTCGATGATATTTCAGGAACCAATGACGAGCCTTAATCCGGTATTCCGCGTAGGTGATCAAATTGATGAAGTGGTCAAACTGCACAACACAGGAATGTCTGATGAGGCTGTCAAAACTCTTACACTTGAGATGATTGAACTGGTTGGGATTGCCAACCATACGGGTGTTTACATGATGTACCCACATGAGCTTTCAGGTGGTATGCGACAGCGCATCATGATTGCAATGGCACTTGCCTGTACACCCAAACTCATCATAGCAGATGAACCGACCACCGCATTAGACGTGACCATCCAGGCACAGATCCTGGACTTACTGCGAAACCTTAAGGATAAGATCAATTCAAGTATTATGCTTATCACGCATGATTTGGGCGTTATCGCTGAAATGGCGGATTACGTTGTGGTCATGTATGCAGGCCGAATTGTGGAAAAAGGTACAGCTCTGGAAGTGTTCCATAATCCACTGCACCCTTACACGGTAGGTTTGATGGCTTCAAAACCGGTTATTAATCGGGAAGTTGAACGCCTGTATAGTATTCCGGGCAGTGTACCAAACCCAATTAATATGCCCAATTATTGTTATTTCAAAGACCGCTGTGCACGGCGGATGCCAATTTGTGATGGTCCCTATCCTCGCGAGGAGTACGTTACAGATACGCATATGGTGACATGTTACCATTACATTGAACACTAGTCAGAGGTAGAGAATGCAAGAAAGACTAAATGACGCACAAGTGCTGCTGAACAACACTCAAACAACGCTTAATAATACTGTTCTCGAGGTAAATGATCTTAAGATGTATTTTCCCATCAAAGCCGGTTTGATGCAGCGTGTGGTAGGGTATGTCAAGGCGGTTGACGGAGTCAGCTTTAAAATTAAAAATGGGAGAACCATGGGCCTGGTTGGTGAATCGGGTTGTGGAAAGACGACGGTTGGAAAAACCATATTGCGTCTGAACGAAAAAACAAGCGGTGAAGTACTGTTTAATGGGAAAGATATCTTTGCAATGGATCGCAAAGAACTAAGATCGATTCGGCCTCAGATGCAAATCGTGTTTCAGGATCCATTTTCGAGTCTTTCGCCACGTCTTCCAGTCAGTGAGATTATCGGAGAAGCAGTCAAGGAACACGGAATCGTTCCGAACAGTGAATATGATGAATATCTTGACCATATCATGAAATCTTGTGGATTGGAACCTTATCACAAAGACCGCTATCCACACGAATTTTCCGGTGGACAGCGTCAAAGAATTTGTATTGCCAGAGCGCTGGCGCTTAACCCTGATTTTGTCGTGTGTGACGAGCCGGTTTCTGCCTTGGATGTTTCAATTCAAGCTCAAATTATCAATCTGTTGAAGGATTTACAGAATGAGTTGGGCTTAACCTATCTTTTCATTTCACACGATCTTTCGGTGGTGGAGCATATTTCGGATGAAGTAGGCGTCATGTATCTGGGTGACTTGGTGGAATACGGGAGCAAGAAATCAATTTTCCGCAATCCATTGCATCCATACACTCAGGCATTATTGAGTGCAGCCCCCATTCCGGATCCGTCTGCGAAGATGGACCGCATTATCCTGGAAGGTAGTATTCCGTCACCTGCCAACCCCCCATCCGGATGTAAATTCCACACTCGCTGCCCCAAAGTGATGGATATTTGTTCGAGAGTTGTTCCTATTACCAAAGAAATGGAACCTGGACATACTGTTGCGTGCCACCTTTACGATTAAGCAGGAGGTAAACTAATGGTAAAAAAATTGAAAAAAGAATTTGATGATGATGGCAGAGTGATCTGCAACATGGACGTGGAAGGGATGCGTTGGTATGATAAAAATAGCCGCCGCAGAGATCCTGAAACGCATAAAATACATGCCGGTAATCAATTAACCCGCTCTGAGGCCTGGCAATTTACATGGTCAGCCATCCTGGCTGGGCTTTCAATCGTGGCAATATTCTCGGTGGCTTGGGTAGTTTTCATTTTATTTTGTACCCAAATCTGGTTTCGTTAGAATATAAGATTACCCTTTTATTGCGCCAACGCTGCTGGTTAAACCATAAAAACGCAAAATTTTCAATAAGTGACCAACAAAGACAGGTTAGCCAAAGCGCTAGCCTGTCTTGATATCAACAAGTCACCTGCTTCTGATATAATAATAAAAATCTCGATTTCATTCCTGGAAGGAGATCCCAGGCAATGGCTTCCAAGCAAATCTTAATCATTGATGATTCCTACGAGCTGACGCGCATTTTGCACTCGGCAATTTTGACGCTGGATAAGAATCTGGATGTCAAAGTTGTGCCGTCCGCCGAAGAAGCAATGCTGTTAATTCACAAGGTTACATTTGATTTAATTATCAGCGACATTCGTCTGCCGGGTATCTCTGGAATGGAACTGCTTCCAAAAATTCGAGCACGCAATAAATCTGTCAACATCATCCTGATCACCGGACTGACTGATATGAGCCTGGAAGACAAAGCACGTACAATGGGTGCAAACTGTTTTTTGCAAAAGCCAATCGAGATGGCCTTATTCCTGGAAACAGTTGCCGGGTATCTGGGTATTATGGTTCCTTCCAAGTCTTCCAAATTGCAAAATATGGTGCAGGGTATGCCACAGGTGATCACTGGCGAAGAAGGTGGCAGAGAAAGTGTCTCCGAGACTATTTCGCAATTACGCAGCGAAATCGCCGCACAGACTGTGTGGTTAATTAACGAAAGCGGCCGGTTGGTGGCACAATCAAGCGATGAACAGCTGCGATATGATGAAAATCAATGGGCGCCGCTCTTGCTGCCATTGCTTTCGACTGGTGAGAAATTCGCTGCTTCCTTTCGGGAACATTTAAGTCCACAATCATTCTATGCTTATCGCTTTGACCAAAAAGATATAGTGCTTGTACCTGTTGGCGATTTTACACTCATCCTTGTATTGAAACGAGGAAAAGGACAAATGCGATTGACATTGGTGCTGGATACTGTTTTGGGATACCAACTTGAATTGCAGGCCTTGTTGACACGCATGGGTGTTTTACCCTCCTCACCGGCCAAAGTTATGTCGCAGGAACCACTCGAATCGGCAGCCCTCGAAATTGATGCCGCCAATCTGGAAGAGATCAATGAAAGTGAGCTCGAGCGCTTTAACAGCCTGTTTAATACGCTTCCTGAAAAGAAAAAAGTGGATGCCTTTTGGGATAAGGCCAGTTCGAATCAAGACTATGATCTGCAAAACCCCGAAATCCTTTCCTATGAGCAGGCCTCTAAATTAGGTTTGACGCCGGGAGACTCAGCGGGGGGAGATGGCGGATAGTCAGGCCGCTGGCTGGTAAAAACTAAGTAAGTCAAGCAGAAACCTGGCTTTGGACTTTTGGTTGGCTTTGTAGCCCAACAACTCCAGGGGCATCAATTCACCGTTCCGGAAATTGGGTTCTTGCAAGAAACGTTGGGCACTTGTGCTTTCAGTATCCTTGCTTTACGGGAAGACATTGCAAACGTACCGCACTTTTTGATGGGCATGCCCAACCTACGATTCTTTTTGTACCTAAGGGCGCATCCCGAAAGACCCGTTTGATCCCAGGCCGAAATATGGCCACACCTTTAATGAGCCTGGGATACTTCGTGCGTGGGTTTCTTTCGGTAAATAAACGCTGAATGTAGGAGGATTTTCTTTCCTTCCCTGTCAGCTTTTGATTATGAGCCGCCTGGTGATTTCCTAGCTTCCTGCAATACCCTTTTTCTGGTTGAATCATGTAATTTGTGTTAAAATAGCAAGGCTTAGCGATAAGCACTGGGGCATGGTGCAATCGGCAGCACACCAGACTTTGGATCTGTTGATCTTGGTTCGATTCCAGGTGCCCCAGCCTATTTTTGAAAGAGATCAATATCAAAATCGCGAATAGTAGTTATCACGGTAATAAGCTTTTGAAATGCAGAACGAAACTGCTGGTTGAAAGTTTGTTGGCATTTAACGACTTGTTTTGCAGTGGGAAAAAGTAACAGGTATAATTATTTTATATAATATGAATATTAATGTACAACCCGCACATTCTGCAGCACTGAGGAGTCAGAAAAAGTCATGAAGGTTGCATCGGTAATACTGGCAGCCGGTAAAGGAACACGTATGCGCTCCGATCTGCCGAAAGTGCTTCATAAAATTTGCGGTTATCCACTTATCCATTACGCATGTGAAGCCAGCCGCGCTCTTGGCATACAAGAGCAGGTGGTTGTGGTTGGGCACGGTTCACAACAAGTGCAGGCTTACCTGGGAGACCAGGTCCTGTACGCGCTTCAAGAGCAGCAATTGGGTACCGCTCATGCCGTGCTGGCTGCTCGTGAGATGCTCGCAATGGACGAGGGCTTGATCCTGGTGACCAGCGGCGATATGCCTTTGCTGACAGCTCAAACTTTGCAGGAACTGGTGAGCGTTCAGCGGACAAACTCAGGTCCATTGACTATGTTGGTGGTTACTGCGGATGACCCACGCGGGTTTGGACGGGTGATCCGTGGAAGTGATGCTCAGGTGTTGGCAGTGGTAGAAGAAGCCCAGGCCAGTCCGGATCAGTTGAAAATCCGTGAGTTAAACGCCGGTGCATACTGTTTTGATGCTGCCTGGCTATGGCAGACGCTTGAAAACTTGCCGCTTTCTCCAAAAGGCGAGTATTACCTGACCGATACAATTGCCGCAGCTGTGGAGCAAGGAAAGCCGGTGGCAGCTGTGAGTGTGGCTGATGAGCTGGAATCGATGGGCATCAATACCCGTATTCACCTGGCAGAGGCGGAAGCAGCCATGCAACAGCGCATATTGAATCAATTAATGCTAGCTGGAGTGACAATAATTAACCCACCATCTACCTACATTGAAGCAAGTGTCCGGATTGGCCAGGATACCATTATTTACCCAAACACTTTCCTAAGGGGAGAAACTCAAATAGGGAAAAATTGTGAAATTGGTCCCAATACCATTGCCACGGATTGTAAGATTGGCAATCAATGTAAAATTCTGGCGGCCGTGATGGAAAAAGCGATTGTTGAAGACAGCGTTGATATGGGGCCGTTTGTCCGTCTGCGTAAGGGGGCTCATTTAGGTGAACACGTGCACATGGGTAATTTTGGTGAAGTCAAAGACTCCTATTTAGGCGAAGGCACCAAAATGGGCCATTTTTCATATATTGGCAATGCTACCATCGGGAAGAACGTCAACATTGGTGCCGGTACAATTACCTGTAATTATGATGGCCAGCATAAACATGCAACCATAATCGGTGATAATGTTTTTATTGGTAGTGACACAATGCTGGTTGCTCCCTTGACGATTGGTAAAAATGCCAGCACCGGTGCCGGCGCGGTGGTAACACATGATGTGCGTGAGGGAGAAGTTGTGGTTGGTGTGCCGGCCAAGGCGTTAAGAAAGAAAAATATAGGTGAATAATTACTTCTGGCTCATTCTGGCAGGTCTGTTGTTGATCGATTTGGTTTTTTCGGCAGTCCGCTCCAGCCTCCTGAATTCCCGTCCTTTGCAGTTGATTAATATGCGCAATGAAAACCCGGCAGGAGTTGAACGAGCTTTAACCGTGTTGGAAAAAAAACGCATGCGTATTTCGCTGCGCATTTCCCTGATTTTGATGCATTTTTTGATCTGTATCACCATTGTATTATTCATGTTGAGTTTTTCTCCACCCCCGTATACCTGGTTTGTGTTCTTAGTGGTAATTTTTTCCGCTTTTATTTTATTGGTGCTTGAATTTGCTGTCGAAGGGTTGGCATTGCATTCTCCTGAAATGTGGGCACTGCGTCTGGCACCGATTGCGGATATCATGATTTTTCTTTTCACACCGGTCTCGGTGATCATGATGGCAGTGTTGGGGTCCCCCGAATCCTTGCAACAGCGTCTCGGGCCGGTGACAGAAGAGGAAATTAGAAGCTGGGCAACAACCGGGCAGGGAAAAGGTACCCTGGAGCAAGGCGAACGGGCCATGATCTATTCCATTTTTCAGTTTGGTGAGACCCTCAGCCGTGAAATCATGGTGCCACGTATTGATATTACCGGCCTGGATGTAACTTCGAATGGCCTGGAAGCTATTCGATTGTTTACGCGCTCCGGTCATTCGCGTGTACCCGTTTTTGAAGAAACGATTGATAATATCATCGGTCTTTTATATGCCAAGGATCTTCTTCAAGTGGATACGCCCCCCTCGGAAATTACTGATATTCGGCCATTTTTGCGTAAAGCATATTTCATCCCTGAATCTAAAAACGTGGACGAATTGCTGCGGGAAATGCAAGCCCAGGGTATTCATCTGGCAATTGTCGTTGATGAATATGGCGGCACAGCTGGCCTGGTAACTCTGGAGGATATCGTCGAAGAAATCGTTGGTGAAATCCGCGATGAATATGACCAGGGCGAAGAACATCAGGTTCAGCGCCTTTCTGATGATGAATTTGTATTTTCCGGCCGTTTGGCTCTCAACGATGTTTTTGACAACCTGGGAGTGGATTTGAATAGCGATGCAGCTGATACCCTCGGTGGTTATATTTATGGCCAGATCGGACGTGTACCGGTAGGAGGGGAGCAGATCAAAATAGAAGGTTGGATTCTAACCGTCGCTCAAGTTAGCGGACGGCGGATTCGCAAAATATTGGCCAAAAGAATTATCCCAGAAACGGAAAGTGATAGCGGAAATGAAACTTAATCCCGATCAGGTCTCGCAATTAATTGAAGCAGCCAGCCAGGTACGAAGGTGGGCATATGTGCCGTATTCCAAATATCCGGTCGGCGCGGCGGTACTGACTACATCCGGCAAAATCTATGATGGCGTTAATATTGAAAGCGCTGCCTACCCAACCACCATGTGCGCAGAACGCGTGGCAATCTTCAAAGCTGTCTCAGAGGGAGAGCGTGATTTTACAGCCATTGCTGTAGTGACAGAGAACGCAGGCAGTCCTTGTGGCGGCTGTCGGCAGGTGATGGCGGAGTTTGGGTTGGAAACAATTGTGTTGATTGCAGATACTGAAGGAAAACTGCATCTGGAAACAACTGTTGGAAAGCTTTTACCGCAGGCATTTACACCTAAAGATTTACCTGAAAAGTAATCGAGGTCATTAAATGAGCATGCGCGAGAGAAGCCGTAAAGTCGAAGGTATTATTTTACGGCGTCAGCGTTGGGGAGAAGCAGATCGATTGCTGACAGTATTCACCCGCGAAATGGGTAAAGTACGCGTGGTTGCGAAGGGGGTACGTAAGACCCAATCGCGAAAAGCCGGCCACCTGGAGCCATTTATGCAAACAGCACTTATGTTGGCACAAGGCCGGGATTGGTGGATTGTTACGCAGGCTGATACAGTCAATGCTTTTTTCACTCTACGCGACGATTTACAAAAGACCGGTTTAGCGGCCTATGTGATTGAGTTAATGGATAAATTTACATATGAAGATGGTCCAAATCCCCCTTTATATCGCCTGGTAATCGAAACATTGCAGCAGCTTGAAGCAGGCGATCCATTGTTTGTTGTTGCTCATTTCTATGAATTACGACTGCTGGATTTGATGGGATTTCGACCACAGCTTTTTAATTGCGTGGTCTGTGAAAACGAAATTCAGGCAGTAGATCAGTATTTTAGTGCCTTGCAAGGTGGCGTTATCTGCCCGCGTTGCAGTCACATGAGTGAAGATGCCCGCCGGATCAGCATGGATGCACTGAAGTACCTGCGCCATTTTCAGCGCAGTAATTACAAACAGACATTGGCTGCCAACCCGGATGAACAAATAGTGAATGAAGTCGAAGGTATCATGCAATGGTACCTGACCTTCCTGCTGGAACGCAAGATCAATTCGCAGGCTTTTTTGAGAGATGTGCAGAAGAAAGCGAATGGCCAGTAGCGGCGTAAGTACTTTACAATAACGCTGACAACACACAGGGACAAAATATCGAATATTGGTCTCCGAATTTTCAAAACAAGTAATTTGTCCGATCCTTAGCGCTGATCGATTTTAAGAATCTTACGAAAACAATTTCTGCCAACCCTATCTACCTTCTCTCAATGTTGATGTTAAATTTGTTTAATAATGGGATTATAAAAAATGGGCATGAAGAGGGCGCAGGAACTCACAATGTTCTAAATTTCCATTAGCGAGTTATTTCTTCGATCCTTCGCCCCTACGGCAAGATCAATCGCAACCTGATTTGTCTTCGACCCATCGCCCCTACAGCAGGATGAACCGCGACCTGATTTGTCTTCGACCCATTGTCCCTACGGCAAGATCAATCGTCACCGAGTTTGAAAGGTTACCTGTAAAAAAGATTATCCCGTCAATCAACTTTCTCAACCAATCGCCAAATCAACCAATTGTCAAGTCACCATATCAACTAATCACAAATCAACTAATCACGACTCAACGAACCACCCTATCAACCTGCTCCAAATCACCCAGCCCCTCCCTCTTCTATTGGTATAATTACGAAACATGCGAATTCTTTTCTTGAATTTGCACACTGCTGTGGAGGGATAATGGCTCAAGGTTTGGATTTTCAATCGATTATTCTTAAATTACAACAATTTTGGAACGAACAAGGCTGTTTGATTTGGCAGCCGTATTACACTCAGGTTGGTGCCGGAACGATGAATCCGGCCACCGTGCTGCTAGTGTTGGGACCCGAGCCCTGGAATGTAGCCTATGTCGAACCCTCCATTCGACCAGACGATGGTCGCTATGGCGAAAATCCAAACCGCTTGCAGCAACATACTCAGTTTCAGGTGATTTTAAAGCCGGATCCTGGCAACCCACAAGAAATTTATTTGAAATCTTTGCAGTCGTTAGGGATTATCCCGGCCGAGCATGATATTCGCTTTGTAGAAGATAACTGGGAATCACCCGCGTTAGGCGCCTGGGGACTGGGATGGGAAGTGTGGCTGGATGGCCAGGAAATTACCCAATTCACATATTTTCAACAGGCCGGAGGTATGTTAATGGATCCGGTGGCGGTTGAAATTACCTATGGGTTGGAACGAATTGCAATGGCCTTGCAGAAAGTAAATAATTTCCGTGAAATTCAATGGAATCCGGAGCGTACTTATGGTGATGTCCGCCTGGAAGGTGAGATAGAACATAGTAAGTACTACTTTGAAGTGGCTGATGTGGACCGCTTGAGGGAAATGTTCAATTTGTTTGAGGCGGAAGCGAATGAAGCACTCAAATATGGTCTGGTGCTGCCGGCCCACGATTATGTCTTGAAATGTTCGCACACCTTTAATGTGTTGGATACACGCGGCGCCATTGGAGTGACTGAACGCCAGACACTATTCTCGCGCATGCGTGAACTATCGCGTCAGGTGGCCGAAGCCTATTACCGGCAACGGCAGGAAATGGGGTTCCCCTGGCTAACGGAGACTGCGAAGCAAGATGATATTACGGTTGAAACGGTGGTTGGAGGTGACAATCTGGTCACGGATGGTGACGCATTCGCGGATTTGATCTTCGAAATTGGTACAGAAGAGCTGCCTGTAGCGGATCTAAAAAGCGCTGTGCAGCAACTAGAAGAGCATACCATGGCAACCTTGCAACAGAATCGTTTGCCATATGCCGAGGTGAAAGCGTATGGCACTCCTCGCCGCCTGGTTGTTGCGGTGAAAAGGCTGGCACAAAAACAAGCTGATCTCAATCAGATCGTGAAAGGGCCACCGGCTGAACGAGCCTTTAATCCGGACGGAACGCACACCAAAGCCGCTGAAGGATTCGCGCGCGGCAAAGGAGTCACGGTGGCAGACTTGCAGATCACTGAAATGGATGGCGGCAGTTATGTGACAGTGCAACTTCATGAAGAAGGTCAGCCAACTCTGTCAATTTTAACCAGGTTGCTGCCAGAATTGATTGCTTCCTTAAGATTTGATAAAACGATGCGCTGGAATGCGAGCGGGGTTAGTTTTTCGCGCCCAATTCGCTGGCTGATGGCAATATTTGGAAGGCATCCGGTTCCTTTTCATTATGCAAGTTTATCGAGCCAAAAGTTGACGCGCGGATTACGTTTTCAAAAAACTGAGACAATCGCAATTGAAGATAGCAGCCATTATTTTGCCGTCATGGCGGAACAAGGAATCATTCTGGATTTGGAAACTCGTAAACTGCGAATCGCAGAAATGGTTAGATCCGCTATTGAAAAAATGGGGGCTGATTCAAGAAAAATGGATGAGGAATTGTTGGATGAAGTCAACCTGCTGGTTGAAGCGCCGACAGCCTTCGTCGGCACCTTTGAGGCGGAATATCTCAAATTGCCATCAGAGGTGCTCATTTCCGTTATGAAAAAACACCAGCGCTATTTTCCGGTATTTGATATAAATGGCAATTTGGTTAACCGTTTCGTTGCAATCCGCAATGGCGGCAACCGCTTTTTGAATCGGGTGGCAGAGGGAAACAGTCAGGTAGTGCGTGCCCGGTTTGCTGATGCGGCTTTTTTCATTGCAGAAGATTCCAAACTTAAATTAGAAGATTATCGTCCACGGTTGGCTACACTGACCTTTCAAAGCAAGTTAGGTTCGATGCTCGATAAAACCGAACGAATTGTGAAATCTGTTAGCCTTTTCAGTAAACTGCTGGGACTTGATACGGCTGAAGAAAAAATCGCTGTGCGTGCGGCCAGCCTTGCCAAAGCGGATCTTGTAACCCACATGGTCGTCGAAATGACATCATTGCAAGGCGTGATGGGGCTTTATTATGCCAATCTTTCCGGTGAAAAAGAGGCTGTTGGCAAAGCCATTTATGAGCACTATTTACCGCGTTTTGCGGGTGATGTGGTGCCGTCCAGTAAAGCCGGAATGGTCGTTGGTATTGCTGACCGGTTGGATAGTCTGGTGGGGTTGTTTGCAGCCGGGCTGGCACCGAGTGGCACCAAGGACCCCTTCGCACAACGCCGTGCTGCTTTAGGGCTGGTACAGGCTTTAATCGCCTGGGACCTCGATTTTGACCTTCGTCAAGGTCTTGAGATCGCGGCGGAAAATATGCCAATCATTGTCTCAAGCGAACACCTCACAGCGTGTTTTGATTTTATCAAAGGGCGTTTGCAAAATTTGTTAATAGAGAAAAACTTCCGTTATGATATTGTGGCTGCAATTCTGGCTGAACAAAGCAACAATCCGGCAGCTGCTGCCCGGGCTGTGGAAAGCTTGACCGATTGGGTTGCTCGCTCAGATTGGGATAAAATCCTGCCTACTTTTGCTCGCTGTGCTCGTATCACGCGTGATCTTAAGCAGGTTTTTCCGATTAACCCAACATTGTTAAAAGAAGATTCGGAACGTGAACTGTATGCTGGCATTACCTCTGTGATGACAGTCAATCGCCGGCCCGGTTCCATCCCCGACTTTTTTCAGGTCTTTATGCCGCTCATGCCGGTCATTAACCAGTTCTTTGATGAAGTACTGGTGATGGCAGAAGATTTAGCTGTACGCGCCAATCGTCTGGGTATGTTACAACAAATCGTGTTCCTTTCCAAAGATGTGGCAGATTTTTCATTGTTGGAAGGATTTTAATCCCTGATACAGGGTTATTGAGTTGTCTAGGCCATTACAATCTGCAAAAAATGATAGAAATTTTATAGATGAATCCCCCGAGCCAATTGAATGCCGGCTTGAATGTTTATGTAAGTTAGACATGATAATTTTGAATAAGGGGATTGCCCCAAAAGTGATTTTTCCCTCAGGCAGGGCATGACCGGAGCCTACTTGTGCTTTTTAAATTAATTCTTGTGGTGTAGAATTAAAAAGAGGAAAGTATGTCAGTAACGGACGAAATCAAAAGTCGTATTGATATCGTGGACCTGGTATCGCAAACAGTAAAACTAAGACGATCTGGAAAAAATTACACAGGCTTCTGCCCGTTCCACGATAATAAACGCACACCTGCCTTTGTCGTATTCAGCGATTCAGGTACCTGGCGCTGTTTTGGCCAATGTAATGAGGGTGGTGATATTTTCAAATTTGTGATGAAAAAAGAAGGCTGGGATTTTGCAGAGACGCTTAAGTTCCTGGCTGAAAGAGCCGGTGTCGAGCTGCATCCGCAGACTGAGGAACAAAAAGAGAAGGATGAACAATATAATCGTTTGCATCAATTGTTGGATGAGGTTGTAATCTTCTACCGCCACCAATTGCTGCAGACACCGCAAGGAGAAAATGCGCTTAATTACTTGACCAAACGGGGTGTCAAGCGTGAGACAATCGAAACGGTCGGCCTGGGGTATTCTCCGGCGTCGTGGGATATGACTTACCAATATTTTCTCGGAAAAGGCTACACTATCGATGATCTGGTGCAAGCCGGTATGGTCACTGAACGAGATAACGGAGGATATTACGATCGCTTTCGCAATCGTTTGATGTTCGCAATTCGTGATGTCAGCGGGCGCATGGCTGGCTTTGGAGCGCGGGCACTCAACCCGGAAGATAACCCGAAATATCTCAATTCCCCGCAGACAAGCTTGTTTGATAAAGGAAGGCTCCTTTATGGTCTCGATCTGGCACGTAAAGCCATTCGCATGGAAGACCAGGCTGTGATTGTTGAAGGCTACATGGATGTCATTATTCCCTATCAGGCCGGTTTTGCGAACACAGTATCGCCTATGGGAACTGCTCTGACAGAAGAACATCTGCGCATGTTAAAACGCTACACTCGCACCATGATCTTAGCACTGGATGCAGATGCGGCTGGCGAAAAAGCCACCCTGCGGGGGTTGAACGTGGCTCGCAACGCCCTGGATCGTGATTCAGAAATCCAATTTGACCCACGTGGTTTAATCCGGAATGAGGGCCGATTACAGGCGGATGTGCGTGTGACGACGATACCGGCTGGGATGGACCCGGACGAAGTGGTTTTGCGCGACCCGGAAGAGTGGCGGCAGATTCTGCAAGCTGCCAAACCGGTGGTGATGCATGTAATGGAAACCCTCGCAAGCCAGAAAGATCTGGATGATCCCAAGGTGAAACGGGATATTGCCAACCAGGTGCTACCATTAATTGAAGATGTCCCCAATCCAGTCGAACGAGATGCTTACCGCCAGCGTCTGGCACGCCTTTTAAAAGTCGATGAACGTGCATTAGTTGGTGAAATGAGTGCTGCACGGGGACCGATCAGCAGAAAGAAAATTCGTATTGCCCAGGAGAAGGCGCCTGTTAGGCGTTTTGAGCCTGTTTCAAGCCGCCATTTGATTAATGAACTCGAACATCATATTATCAGGTTGCTGGTGCGCGAACCCGAATGGTTGCATATCGTTGATCGTTCGTTGCAAAAAGCCGGCTTAAACCATATTGACATCACCGATTTTGAGAATTCCAAGTATCAAATTCTTATCCGTCTGATTATCCAATCATTGGAACAGGACCTGATGGAAGTCGATCCATACCTGAACGCAAATGTTCCCGAAGATTTGGCCGAGGAATTGCACATTTTACGAAACGATCCGCTTGCCAGTGAAATTAAGCTGGAACAAAAGCTTAAGGAAGACTTGGTGCGATCGGTTTTTATGTTGCGAATGGTACATGTGAAAGAAAATTTGGATCAAATTCGTTATTTAATGGACGAATTAGAGGAACAAGGTGATTCAGAAATTGATCCTTACCAGGAAATGAGGCTGAGTTATACGTTGTTGCGCGGCCGCTTGGACCAGGCTTTGGGTTCTCCGATTCAACTTGATTAAATTTTATTTATGGTATAAATATTAGTATGCCCAAAAAGAAAATCACCAATAAAAAGGCACAAGCCCCAAACGAAGAGCCGCAGATTATTCAACCGAAAAGCTTGGATGGTGATGAAATGCTGGAGGTTGATTTACAAAAAAAGCCAAACTCAATCAAAAAGGAAAAGAAAGTACGGCAACCGGTTTCGGATAATACCCAAAAAGAAAATTGGCTGGAAAGTGATTCAGATAGCGATGATACGGCTGCGGAAGATGAAGCTGAAGAAGAAGAAAGCTCTGATGACCCTACTGAAATTTTAGAAGCATCACTTAGTGGCGATCTGGCTGAAGATCCGGTACGATTGTATTTGAAAGAGATTGGCAGAATTGATCTACTGGATGCTGATAGCGAGTTTCGCCTGGCTGCGAGAATAGAAGCTGAGCGAATCGTTACGCATGCGATCATTGATTCGAAAATTAAAAGCGGCGAGCCGGAATATTATCTTAATATTTACTCACAGGTAGTCGATAGCCTCTACGAGGCTTGGAAAAATTTGTTGGCCCACTCAGCCAAGCTTGGTCATAGCGAACCGCCGGATCTGGACCTGGTATTGGTGGAATCCCAGCTGCTCCGCAAGAAATGGCAGGCAGATGCACCTTCTTATTTGCGTTCGTACCTTAATAATGGGATGTGGGGTAAGGACGAAGAATGGGATGCGCTGGTGCAGCACGCTTTTAAGACATTTTTGTGCTTTTACTTACTGCCGGAATATACAGCAGAACGCTTAATTCCTTACTTACAGGAAAAGAAAGCCTTGCCCAGGCGCTCTTCGTTCGATAAATTCTTGCCTCCCGCAAACATACTGGTTGAAGATCTGGATCAATTGCGTTGGCGCTCTGAAGAAGCCAGCCAGTCACTTATTCGTGCTAATTTGCGATTGGTGGTCAGTATTGCTAAGCGCTATATGGGCAGGGGCATTTCCTTTTTGGATTTGATCCAGGAGGGAAATTTGGGTTTGTTGCGCGCGGTGGCAAAATTTGATGTGGCACGTGGGTTCAAATTCAGTACTTATGCCACCTGGTGGATTCGCCAATCTATCAGCCGTTATATAGCCGAACAGGCCCGTACCATTCGCATACCGGTGCATTTATTTGAAGCAATTACCCGATTATTAAGGGTGCAGCGCGCCCTTGTCCAAAAATTAGGGCGCGAGCCAACTCATGAAGAACTGGCTCTGGAAGGCGGCTTTTTGAATGAGGAAGACGTTCTGGATATTCAGAACGCACATGAATTTGGCCTGCCTTTGGCGAGTGATGTTCAGTCACGTTGGACAACAGCCACCATGAAGGTCCAGCGTATCCTGCAATCCGCTGAGGAGCCGGTTTCACTTGAACGCCCGGTAGGGGATGAAGATAGCAGCCAGCTGGGTGATTTCATAGAAGATGATGATGCGCTCGAACCGATGGATGCTGCTGCCCGTGAAATGCTGCGCGAACAGGTTCAAAGTGCATTAGGGGCATTATCGGAACGGGAACGGCAGGTTTTGGAACTGCGTTTTGGCCTGATTGATGGGAAAGACCATACCCTCGAAGAGGTCAGCCGTTATTTCAATGTGACTCGTGAACGGATCCGCCAAATTGAAGCCAAAGCATTGAGAAAATTACGCCATCCTACTCGCAGCCGCCATTTGCGCGAATATCTTTCCTGAGCATTTCAAATTAAAGAGCAGGGTGGAATGAAGCGACAGGCGCTTATCGTTCAAACTGAATCGGCATCAGCGCAATCCTTGGTGAATTCATTAAAACGTCGCGGTTATGAAGTCTTGTATGCAACTCAAATAGATGAGGCTGAAAGCTTGCTTGTAGACAAGCATATCAATCTCGTTGTGTTGGATTTGCAGCATGACAGCCAGGATTGGCAGCTCTTCTTAAAAAAGGTTAAATTAAACTACCCTCAAATTCGAGTTATTCTCACCAGCAGTTATCCTGATTTGCAACGTGAAATGCTGGCGCAGGAACTGGGCTATACTATTGTTCTACGGCAACCATTCTCGCGCCGTTGGGTGGATTTGGCCCTCAAACGGGCTGAACAATCCGACCAGATTGAACCCGGCCTGGAAAAACTGGGGAAAGAAGAGCCGGTGAACCCTCCACTGGTACGTTTCCCGGTGCAGTTGAAGATTACATTACCTTACCTGCTGCTGGCAATTTTGTTTGCCCTGGCAACTGCCTACATTATCAGCCAGGTTGTATTTGATTCAGTACAGGATCGCTATTTCAACCAATTGGTCGCATCCAGCAAACAAGGCAGTGATTGGATGGTGCGTGAGGAAGATCGCTTATTAAGCAGCCTGCGTCTGATTGCCAATAACCAGGGTATTTCCGAAGCGCTGGGTCAAAACGACGCAGAACGTCTTCAGAGTCTGATATTGCCTCTGGTGATAAGTACAAACGAGGATGCCATTGACATAATTGACTTAAATGGCGTTTCACAACTTTCATTGCGAAAAGAAGCAGGCATGAGTGCCAGCGGTTACACTTTTAGTAGTGGGACGACCCTTTTTCAATCTTTGCCTTTCTTACGCAAAGTGCTTAACGGGATCAATGATACGCTGGGGGATAAGTATGCCGGGCTGGCGCAATTACCAGATGGTAAATATCTGTATGTCTCCGGGCCGATTTATTCGCCAGAAGGTAACCTGAGCGGGGCGATCCTGGTGGGGAAATCACTTAAGAATCTGATACATGCGATTCAAAACGATATAATGGCGAATGTCAGTCTTTATGATCCACAGGGCGAGGTTTTTGTTTCGACCATTTTTACCAATGGACCCAATCAGCCTCTCACTCCAGAGTTGGCTGCTCGTGCATTTTCAAGCCAGGGTCAAACCGGTATTTCGCGTGAACTTACGGTGGATAGTGTCAATTACACCGAGTTGATTAGTGTTTGGGAGGCCCGTTCCGGCCAAATAGATCTGGGGTTAATTGGCATCAGTTTACCACAAGCGTATCTGGTGAGTACCAGCCGCGTGACGCGTATCCAGGTATTCGTGCTTTCATTGGTTGCCATTTTGTTAATTGTGGTTATTGGTGTTAGTGTCGCAAATCTGATTACACGCCCGTTACTGCGTTTGGTGGCAGCCTCCACTGAAGTGGCTAAAGGCAATCTGGACATAAAGGTTGAATCAAAAGGCAATGATGAAGTGGCGGTTTTAACCCACGCTTTTAATTCCATGGTTGCCGGCTTACAGGAAGGTTCGATTTATAGGGATCTGCTTGGCCGCTCTGTTTCTCCGGAGGTGCGGGAGCAATTGCGGCAAACCTTCTCCAGTGGCAACTTGCGTTTGGAAGGCCAGGAAACAGCAGCAACAGTAATGCTGGCAGATATTCGTGATTTTACAGCGATGGCAGAGAAATCCGACCCGACGACTATCTTCGATTGGCTCAATGAATACTTTGGTGTTCTATTACCGGCTATCATTGATAATAATGGGGTAGTAAATAAATTGGATGGTGATGCCGTTCTGGCTTTTTTCGGTATTTTGCCGAAGTTTCTTGAACCACAAATAAGTGCCTATCAGGCCTGCCGGTCAGCTTTACAGATGGATGAAGCGGTCAGTCGTTTGAATGAGAACAGGACTGCTCGTGGAGATTTGCCTTTTATAACCGGCATCGGTATTCATACTGGCGTTGTGATGGCCGGTCGTCTGGGTACGCACGATCGCATTCATTACACCATCATTGGCGATACTGTAAACACAACCCAACGGGTGGAGGGGTTAACCAGAGAAATATTTTCGAAAAATGGCGTCTTGATTAGCCAGGCTACGCTGGATGCGTTGGGGGATCGAAAAAATGAGTTCGTAGTGAAACCGATCGGTCAATATAACGTCAAGGGCAAGGAAGAAAAAATCATGGTTTATCATCTGGCAGCATTGGCATCAGAATTGCAATCTTAACCAATGAACGCTGTATTTAAAAACCATGAAAAAAATACCGATCATTCCGCTCTTGCCTATTCTGGCGTTGCTATTCATCATTGCGACGGTGGCTCTGTGGTACCTCGACCCTCTTCGTGAGTTCGGTGGCGAACGTGATTTTCAGGTTTCTCTTCAATCATCGATATTCGCTGATTATGGCAGCGATCATACTGCGCATGAAAAGCATGTGCCCCTTTCTTTGAATATCATCGCCGGAGTATTGCGGGATATTCAGGATGCGATTGATACTGGTAAAATATTAGGACAAACGCAAACTCCGGTACAAACTATGAGCATACTTCCTCCATCTTCAACCGCAATTTCTCCAACAAAGACAGTCAACTCGATTTTACCCTCTGGCACTGCAAATCCAGCAACTACTGAGCCAACGCAAACAGCCACTGTAACCCCCACGCAAGAAGGAAATCACATAAGTTGGACAGCTACGGCAACCAGGGTTGCGAGCACTATCACTCCGACTCCGGGAGTGGGGGTAGTTTCACCCACACCTACACCTACGCAACGCTCACAACCTACACATGTGCCGAGTGTTTCGTCAACTTTCACTGTGCTGCCCAGTTTGACCTTTACACCTTTTGTTACTGCCACACCTTTCGCTACCCGCGTTCCTGCAACAGCCACTCCGTTACCAGCCACGCACACCGCCCAGCCTAGCGGTTATCCGGCGCCTGCTACACCGGCTGCCACACCTACCTCTGTCATAGGCTATCCATGACGCTTTCTTTTTCATTTATAGAACAAATCTGGTTCTTAGGGATTGCCTTCTTTGTTTTATTCTTGCCGGGGATGGTTTGGGTAACCTGGAGAAACTCACATGACAAGGATATGGTTGAGCAGCTTGCGGATGCGGTTGGAATTAGTATAGCTCTGATCGCCAGCATAGCTTTGATTTTTTATCTTGCAGGCTGGAAATTTAATGGATTGATTTTGTTCCTGTTTTTTGCATTTGGTCTGCTGGCGGTTTTGGCGGCCTTACTGCGTCATCGCGATATTTTGCCACGGAAACAGGTGCTGACAACTTTATCAATATTCGCCGTATTGCTATTGATGGTTGCCTGGCGTTCTTTCCAGGCTCGCAGTCTGGCATTTCCTGCCTGGGTCGATTCAGTCCACCATGTCTTGGTCATACAAAAGATTTTGGATGTACATGGACTGCCTGCAACACTTGCGCCTGAATTGCCAGTCCCTTTTACTTATCATTATGGCTTTCACATCGTGACGGCATTATGGAGTTCCATTTCAAGACTTAACCCAACCGATTCTGTCTTATGGCTGGGACAGGTGTTGAATGCCTTGCTTGCGCTGGGTATTTATCGTTTAGCAAAAGTTTTTTGGAAGGATTGGCGTATCGCTGTCATTGCAGCACTTCTAACTACGTTTGCGCTGCAAATGCCAGCTTATTACCTGACATGGGGTCGTTACACGCTGATCACAGGGTTACTGGTCATGCTGCCTGCTATGGCGGCAGCATTAGAAGTGGTTGGCCAAAACGCCAAACGAGAGACTGTCCTACGGTTGGTGGTTTTAACAGCCGGATTGGGCCTGGTCCATTATATGGCTTTGTTATTTTTGGGATTGTTCGTTGCCGTGGTGCTGATTGAGCGATTTATTTGCTTATTAAGACAACGACGGGAACAAACTCCAACAACAGCTTTGGTCAAAGGCCGCGATCTTTGGCGTCTGGCGTTGGCAGCTTTGACCGGCATCTTGCTGGCCTTGCCCTGGCTGCTTCCCATGTTGCGGGCACAGGGCAAAAATGCCTCGGTGGCTGTCTCCATTCCAGACTGGCAGAATTTTAAGAATATGGTCCAATATATTATTTATTTGTTGGGTCCGCAGCATAATTATTGGCTGCTTGGTTTATCCGCGCTCGGATTTCTTTTAGCCATTTTGCAACGACGGGCGAAAGAATTGACTTTGTGGACGACCTTGCTGTTGATATTAAGCGTTCCGTGGGGGTTAAAACTGGGGCCTTTTCGCCCCGATCATATGGCAATCATCTTGTTCATACCGGCAGCTTTGTTGCTTGCCTATTTCCTGGTTCAGGTTTTTGTGTTTGTATCCAGGCGGTTGGGTTGGCACTTGGGGCAGGCGTTCTTGATTCTTTCAACTGGCGCTCTGCTTTTGTGGGGTGGGTTACAAACCCGCTCGGTCATTAATCCCGTTACAGTCTTGGCTGATCAGAGTGATCGCCGGGCTTTAGATTGGATTGCCACCAACATTTCATCCGATGCGCGTTTCTTTGCAAATGTTGCCTTATGGCAATTCCGCACCTACCGCGGTGTGGATGGAGGCTACTGGATCACTCCGTACACTCGTCGCTTTTCGATTGCTCTGCCATCTCTTTATACTTCTGCAAATCGGGTTCAATATGACCAATGGGAATCCTGGCTATCTACAGCCAGCCAGGTGAGCACATGCGATTCAACTTTTTGGTCCTTGGTGCGCGATGCTAACCTTGGTTATGTCTATTCGCGCGAAAACAAAGGGAGTTTACAGCCATCCGGTCTGGAAGGCTGCGAGACTATTGAACAAATATACGAATGGGAAGGCGTGCACATCTATCAGATTCGCTCGATTCCATAGGGTTTTTGGCGTTAATAACGCTTGAAAACCAGAAGCCTGGCTTGTTGTTGCCTTACGGTCTTGTCCCCTTCACGATAGGAATTGCAGCCTGGCTTGGGGCCAGGCTTCCAGATAATTGATGTTGAGGAACCGGACATTCGGGTGTGATTAGTTGTACCTTTTACAATAGGCTATAATGGAAATGAAATGTAAAGTTGGTTGAAAGGAATTTAAACTGATAAAAAAACACATTTCATACGTTTTATTAATGGTTTTTTGGCTTTCCGCTTGTGTTGGTGGGAATACACATGCTAACCAGAAACTTACAGAACAAGCATCTTCGGCATATATTTTAGAGACTTCCAGCCTCCAAGCGACAAAAGCTGAGAATACAGCCATCCCTATTTCTGATATGACTCAATATAAAATTCCAGTAGCAATAACCTGGTTTCAAGAGCATGGTCAGGGCTTACAGATTGTCTCGGTTTTGTTAGGTCAGGATATGGAATATCCGCTTATCTCTATTGAAGAAAAGAAAACCGTTTTTTTGGGACCGGCGGCAATTGATTCCCAAAGTAACCTCTATCTCATTTATGGACATAAAGACAACTATATTTCAAAACTTAGCTTAGATGGGACAATTACAACAAAACATGTTCCATTCGACAAATCTTCTCAAGCCGTATGGATTGGCGAAACGCTCGTGGTCGTCCCGCTTCATTCCACAAAACCAACATATATTGTCGACACCCAATTGAATATCAAAGAGATAACACCTTCTTTAAATGTGGATACGGATGCGATACCCGGTAACATTGGCTTTTTAGGGATCGCAGATGCGGCCAACAACCTTGCCATCTGGGTGTTTTCTCGTCCAGTGCGAACAGATTCTGGTTTCTTTGCTCATTACCGCTTGCTGGATTTAAGCTCGGGTAAGGTAATTGACAATTTGTTACCAATTCCTGCCTTTGTGGAGAATTTTACTCCAGACAATGACCCAGATGGAAGGTTGGGTACACAGGTCTACGGTGTAGATCCCTTCAGTGAGAGTTTGTTGCTCTGTTACGGAAAATATACCGGCAATAACACAGTAATTTCAATTTTGGATCTTTACTCGAGTAAATCTGGTAAGTCGATTGATCAACAGGAACGCTGTTGCCTGAATAATATATTCGACCTGAGAGGTGATACCTTTATCGAGAATCTTGCACCGGAAAGCTGTAGCGGACAAACCATTCAGAACTGGTCTGATATGGAATCAACGATTGCCACCCAACAATTCCTTAGTGGATCTAAGCCGTCAAACGACTGGATTGTATCAAACGGCATTTATTGGGCGATTAAATCCAACCAGAGTCTTGCGGTTTTTAATACATATAAATTGCTTGAAAGTGAGTACGATCTGCCGGATGATCTTGCTAATAATTTGCGCAATGCTTCTACTTTCCAAATAGGTTTGGCGATAAAGCCCCACTGAACAGATCCTATCTGCCTGAAAATGAATTAGCGCTTGATACTTCTGCGATTGTAGCATGTGGGCATTATTGTGTTGCGTGAAGGACCAGGGTCCCGGTTGAAATTGTAGCGTTTGACAAAATCTTGCTTGAGGAAATGCTGGGTGAGCAAATTAAGATTTACCATAAAGAAGGTTTTGTGACCATTAAGAACACAATTAAGATCGCCAGAAAAGCTACCACACCTAGTAAAATGTTTCCGCGCCTTGCTGCTGCCTGATATGTTTGGCTGTGCACTCCATCTTTTTCCAGCAGGCGCACTTGTTGGCGGAAGGCTGGCGTATATAAAAAAATTCCCAGGAAAAAAATGACCCCGTAGAGAATGAGCGCAGACATGACCCAGGATGTTGATATGGGCAAAGGTATGATGAAGACCATCACCAGTCCGGTTAACAACGCGACAATATAGCCCGGATTCGCCAGGCGGCTATCGAGCAAGCGGATTGTTTTCAAAGATTGAAATACCGCATCTTGATCCCGTTTCGCTGCCAACAAAAGCATACCATAGGTGATATTTGTGCCAACAGCAACAATTGCGGATAAAACATGTAGAAAGAGGATTGATTTGAAAAGTAACATTCTTTATTCCTTTGATAATATAAATAAGCCCATTTGCATGCCAGTTGAAAATCATATTCAGGATTTTCTATGGATGAAGGAGTTTAGCCAGTAAATCCACCTGAATAACACCTCAAAATTAAAATTTCTCCGCATAGTTTCATCTATAGAAGGCTTTTTAATATTTCATCTATTGTATCCAATTCGAAATCACATCGATAGGAACTTTACAAATAAATCTTGTAAAACAAACCGCTCGATATTAAAAACAGGCCGAATACTACAAACTGTAACTAACACGAGGCCAATATTTGATACAGCCTTCTTAACATAAGTCGTTTCCAATCACATCTTTGTAAAGATATATTTCCGCTATCTCATACTTGGTTAATTTGATGAAATTGTTGGTGCCGGAACGCTTATCTTCAGAAATTGTAAGAGAGATTGACTCGTTTTTTGTGAATACTTAAAGTGCAACCGGAGTTCAAATAATGCTCAAATCCGCAAAAAAGCAAACCTGCCAGCGCTTCTCTTGCAGTCTCATGCTTGCTGTGGTAAGCTAGGGGACGACCAACCAATGGCCCATGGTAGTGAAAATATTCAGCGAGGTTATTGTCAAAAGTTGTTCAAAAAAAACCAAAAGCCTTGTATAATAATCAAATCAATAACGAATTGGGAGATTGGTCTTGAAATGCCTCTTTTTTGAGGATTACAGGTTTTTTTAACTATGGTTTGTGAAAAATACCACCAATTTGTAATTATGATATACTTCAATTTTCGCAAATCAGACAAATCTTGTAAGGATTAGCCATGTTGACAAAATACTTACCCTTACTGATCATTTTAGTTTTGGCCGTAATTATTGGCTCTATTGCGATTACGCTGGGCACGATTTTTGGCCCCAAGCGCTCCACCCCCCAGAAGAATACCCCCTACGAATCAGGTATGGTCCCTTACGGGCCAGGCAAACGGCGAATGCATATCCGTTATTACTTAATCGCTGTTCTGTTTATCCTTTTTGATATCGAAGTTGTATTCCTGGTACCATGGGCTGTGGTGGTGCGACAGGTGGGGATTACTGGCCTTGTATTTATGATCATTTTTGTGCTGGTATTAGAGGTAGCGCACATTTACGCGTGGAAAAAAGGAGCACTGGAATGGGATTAGAGCAGAAAACCGGGAATATGGGAATTGTCACGACCAAGTTGGAGCAGGTCGTTAATTGGTCGCGGACCGGATCGATGTGGCCGATTTTATTTGGATTGGCTTGTTGCGCAATCGAAATGATGAGCGCTCAGGCAGCCAACAATGATATGAGCCGCTTTGGCATGGAGCTCAATCGTGCCAGTCCTCGCCAATCAGATTTGATGTTTGTGGCAGGTCGGGTTTCACGAAAAATGGCTCCGGTTGTTCGCAGGCTGTATGATCAAATGCCGGCACCCAAGTGGGTGATTGCCATTGGTGATTGCGCCTCATGTGGCGGTGTATTTAACAATTATGCCATTTTACAAGGCGTGGACGAGATTATTCCGGTTGACATTTACATTGGCGGCTGTCCTCCACGACCGGAAGCGATTATCCATGGTGTCTTGACTCTGCATGATAAAGTACGACAGGAAAAATTAAAGGACTGGGCATAAGATGAATGAGTATCTAAAGCAGGTCATCACAGCGATGGAATCACGCTTCAATACCAGTTTGGAACAATTCCGCGAGGAATCTTCCTTAATTGTTAAACCGGCATTTATTGTGCCCTTACTAACAGCTTTGCGAGATGAATTTCAATTTGATATGTTGATGGATGTTACCGCGGTGGATTACTTCCCGCAGGAGACTCCCCGTTTTCATGCGATTTACCAATTGTATTCGATGCAGCATAACCTGCGCATTCAAGTACGCGCTTTGCTGGATGGAAATGCTCCCAGTATCGATACGGTTGAAAGCATCTATCCCAGTGCCAACTGGAAAGAGCGCGAAGTTTATGATCTGTTTGGTATATTATTTGTTGGGCATTCCGATTTGCGGCGCATTCAAATGCCGGAGGATTGGGTTGGACATCCTTTACGCAAGGATTATCCCCTCGGCTATGAAGAAGTTCAATTCACCTTTAACTTCGAAGATATTATGAGAAACAAACCGCAAGCCAAGGATTAACAAGTTGTTAAAGGGAAGGAAAAATGACTGATATTCGTGAAGTTTCCGTAGAGGAATTACGACATCTTGTTTCTGAACGGGCATTAACCGGAGAGACAATGCTGCTTAATATGGGACCCCAACACCCCAGCACACATGGGGTGTTGCGTTTGCTGATTGAACTGGATGGTGAGATAGTAGTCAATATCATTCCCGATATTGGCTTTTTACATACTGGTATTGAAAAAACGATTGAAACAAAAACCTATGAAAAATCAGAAGTAATGACCGATCGCCAGGATTATTTGAACCCATTGGGAAATAATCTGGTCTACTGCCTGGCAGTAGAGAAATTGGCAGAGTTGGATGTACCGGAACGTGCCCAGGCTATACGAGTGATTTTAGCAGAACTTACACGACTCAACTCTCATCTATTATGGTTGGGAACATCCGGGCTCGATCTGGCGGCAATGTCGGTTTTTCTGTACACCATGCGTGAACGTGAATTTATTCAGGACATTTTCGAACTGGTTTCCGGCCAGCGCATGATGACCACCTATTTCCGGCCGGGTGGTTTGTGGCGTGACGTACCTGAAGGTTTCGAAAAAGCTGTTCGAAATTTTCTGGCAATCATGCCACGCCGTATCAAAGAATATGATGACATTTTACGTTTCAATGAGATTTTTGTTGATCGTACCAAGGGAATTGGTGTAATATCGGCGGAAGACTGCCTGGCTTATGGCCTGAGCGGCCCCGTCATACGAGCTTGCGGAATTCCTCATGATTTGCGTAAAAAGCAGCCCTATAGTGGCTACGAACAATACGACTTTGACGTGGCAGTAGAAGAAGGCGGGGATGTATATGCCCGCTATCGCGTACGCTTGAAGGAAATGACGCAATCACTGCGCATTATTGAACAAGCTTTAAACCGGCTGCCAAAAGGACCGGTACGCAGTAATAATCGTAAATATGTGCCGCCCCCGCGCGCTGAAATCGGCGTCAGTATGGAGGCCTTAATCCATCATTTTAAGCTTTGGACAGAGGGATTTAAACCTCCTGTGGGACATGTTTACGCGACTACCGAATCACCACGAGGGGAACTGGGCTGTTATATGGAAAGCGATGGCTCATCAAAGCCTTATCGCGTACATATGGTCACGCCTTCATTTGTAAACTTGCAGGCTTTACCATTGATGGGTCGTGGTTTGTATATAGCAGATCTCGTCGCAATCATTGGCTCGATAGACATTGTTCTGGGAGATGCGGACCGGTGAACGAACTATACGAAAAATACGCAACAGAAATTGATGAAATTTTCACACGCTACCCAGCGGATCAAAGGAATGCAGCGGTTATGCCATTGATTTTTCTGGCACAGCGTGAAAGGGGCTTTGTACCTGAGGAAGCGCTGCCACAAATTTCAGAGCTGACCGGTGTGTCTGAAACTGACATTCGCGGCTTATTGGGTTTTTATACACTTTTTCATGAACAACCGGGTGGCCGGTACCGCATTCAGGTGTGCACAGATTTACCTTGTGCGCTGCGTGGTGCGGAGAAATATTTACAAGATTTATGTGCAGCTTTGGGGGTGACTGAGGGGGGGACTACCAGTGATGACTTATTCACAGTTCAGGCTGTGAAATGTTTGGCAGCCTGTCATCGTGCGCCAGTTTTTCAGTTACAGGGTGATGGGACTATAAAGTACTATGAAAATCAGAGTGTGGAGCGAACGTTACAAGTAATAGCGGGTATACGTGAGCTTCACACCAGCAAAGGAGGCAGCATTGGATAAACATATTCTGCTTCGTCATCGTGATATTGATGGAATTGATAAATTAGACATCTACCGTGATGTTGGTGGATTTGCTACTTTCGAAAAAGTTGTCAAGACCATGCTTCCACAGGATGTCATTATGGAAATTAAAAATTCTGGTTTGCGTGGCCGTGGTGGCGCTGGTTTCCCGACCGGTGTGAAGTGGAGTTTTCTGCCAAACAATATTTGGCCGCATTATGTAGTCGCCAATGCTGATGAATCTGAACCGGGAACATTTAAAGACCGCGAGATAATGGAGAGTAATCCATTTCAATTCCTCGAAGGTCTCATGTTAGCGTGTTTTGCGGTGCAAGCTGAGACAGGCTACATCTATCTACGTGGCGAATTTTGGGAGCTGGCGGCTTCATTGAACCAGAAAATCAAGGAACTTGAAGCAGCACACCTCCTGGGTGACAATATTTTCGGCAGTAATTATTCACTGCACATCCATACACATTTAGGAGCCGGTGCCTATATTTGTGGCGAAGAAACTGCTTTACTGGAGTCAATTGAAGGAAAGTTGGGTCAGCCACGCGTGCGCCCGCCCTTCCCAGCCATTGCAGGTCTTTTCGCCAAACCAACAGTTATTAACAATGTTGAGACATTAACAAATGTGCCCATCATAATGCAAAATGGTGCCGATTGGCATCGTACACTTGGGACAGAACAGAGTCCAGGTGTGAAAATCTTCTGTCTTTCAGGTTGTATCAAGCAGCCGGGAAATTATGAACTACCGCTCGGTGTTACTTATCGCGAGCTGATTTACACGCATGGCGGTGGAATTTTGGGAGACCACGCTATCAAAGCAGTCATGTCTGCCGGCGATTCTTCAGATGTTGTCGTAGCGGATGACCATACGCTGGATACCCCCCTGGCCTATGAGACTTGTATGGAAAGGCTGCATGCACCGCTTGGCTCAGCTTCCGTGATAATTGTGGACGAGAGTGTCAACCTTGCCTGGTTGGTTGATAAGACTGTAAACTTCTTCAAGCACGAATCATGCGGTAAATGCACTCCCTGCCGGGAAGGCACATTCTGGATGAACCGCCTTACCCATCATATTATGCAGGGGGAAGCAATCAGCAGTGATATCGATAAATTGCGCACAGTCGCCGTGCATATGCAAGGCAGGTGCTTGTGTGCACTGGGAGAATTTTCCACCATGGCAGTCGTTTCGGCGGTTGATCGTTTTCGCCCCGATTTTGAAAAGTATGTGAGGAGCTGATTGAATGGCCGAACGCATTTCGTTATTGATTGACAATCAGACAGTCAGTGTTCCCATAGGAACTTTGGTAGTGGATGCAGCAAAACTGGTCGGAATCGACATTCCCGTTTTTTGCCATCACCCCAAAATGGAACCTGTTGGCATGTGCCGCCTTTGTCTGGTCGAGATTGGACGTCCGGTACGTGATCGTACCAGCGGTGAATTGGTAAAAGATGAAACGGGAGCGGTTAAAGTAGCTTTTAGCGGTAAGCTGGAGACTTCCTGCACAACACAGGTTTCCGAGGGGATGGTGGTCAAAACGACCACACCGGAGGTGAGTGAAGCCAGAAATAGCATGCTGGAATTTTTATTAACCTCCCACCCGCTGGATTGCCCAATTTGTGATAAAGGTGGCGAATGCCCCTTGCAAAATCTAACCCTGCGCTACGGCCCGGGTATCAGCCAATTCCCCTATGATGATAAGAAGCATCTGGCCAAGGAATTGCCCCTGGGTGAATTGATTATTTTGGATCGTGAGCGCTGTATCCAATGCGGGCGCTGTGTCCGCTTTCAACATGAAATTGTGGATGATCCGGTTCTTCAGTTCCGTGCACGCGGCCGCTCCATGGAAATTCAAACCAACTCGGATCCGGGGTTTGATTCAATATTCTCAGGTAACACTACTGATGTCTGCCCGGTTGGTGCATTGACGACCGTTGATTTCCGTTTTGGTGCCCGCCCGTGGGAGCTCAGACAAGTAGCTTCTATCTGTACACAATGTCCGGTTGGTTGTAATATCACCATTAACTTGAGAAGAGAAGTAAAAAGTGGTGGCGGAGCCACTATTAAGCGTATCATGCCGCGCCAAAATGAGCAGGTAAATGAAATTTGGATATGTGACAAAGGCCGCCTGGGCCATCACTTCGTTGAATCAGAGCGCCGCTTAACTCAGCCATTGATTCGTAAAGATGGTGAGCTGGTACCGGCGTCCTGGGAAGAGGCTTACCAGCTGGTAGAAGATCAATTACGTGCGGAAAATACACGTCTTGTGACTCTGGCCGGTGGGCGGCTTGCAAATGAAGATCTGTTTAACTTATTCCAATTAACTGACTCCAAGCGTGGGAAACCAGTACTCTATAGCCAGATGGCCGGCGGTGATCTCACTGCTCAGATTGGGCTGAGCGCCGGATCTAATTTAGGTGAAATGGGCAAAGGCAGTGTAATTCTAGTCATTGCCAGTGATTTGCATCAGGAAGCGCCAATCTGGTGGCTGCGAGTGAAGCAAGCGGTGAAACGCGGAGCAACCTTAATTGTGGCCGGTGCGCGACCCACGCGATTGGAAAAGTACGCCACACACGTACTGCGCTATAAATATGGAGAAGAAGCAGCCGTTTTGGCAGCTTTTTCACATAGCTCGGACGTCAATAACGAGAACCGTGCTGCTGTTGAAGCCTTATCCGCGGCCGAAGATGGCGTCATTTTTTACGGAAGTGACGGTCTTGGTTTAACAGGCAGTGAACATTTGGCCAAAGCCTGTGCCCGTTTGATTGTTGACCATAAATTTTACGGAAGAAAAAATAATGGGTTAATTGCAGTTTGGGATGCAGCCAATACCCAGGGTGCCTGGGATATGGGTTTCCGTCCGGATCGCAACTTAAAAGGTACCCTCCGGGAAGCCGATCTTCTATTGGTGGCAGCTGCAGACCCGGCTGGCGATGACCCTGCTTTTGCAAAAGCCGTTCAAGAAGCAGATTTTGTTGTGGTCTTTGAATTGTTCATGACAGCCACCGCTCAACTGGCAGATGTTGTTTTTCCTGTCCTGGCTCAGCCGGAACGAGAGGGCAGCTTTACCTCAGGCGAACGGCGGGCACAGCGTTTCAATCGTGTCATCGAACGCCGCGATGGACCCCGGCCAGATTACGAAATTTCAGGCCATATTGCCCGTTTGATGGGGCTGAATCTGGAAGAAAAATCGCCGGTGCTGGTAATGAACCAGATTGCCTCCAAGGTGCCAGCTTATTCCGAGGTCAGTTATACGACGATGTCGGCTGTAAGTCCTCAGTGGCCCATTATCGGGCGTGCAGACATGTATTATGGTGGTACAAGCTACGATAATAAAGAGGGTTTAGGCGTTTCCCTGCCCAGCGCTGCGGACCGCGGTGAAGAACTTTCCTTAGGCGCATTAATTTTCACCGATTCCCCCGCTGAAACCAGTGCTGGTTTGCGGCTTATCCCCGTGACCGCCTTGTATGATCGTGGGCAAATGCTACAAGACACAATTCAGCTTGCTTTGCGACTTGCTCCGCAGGCCTTGCTAATGCACCCGGTCACGGCAGCTGTGTATGGCGTTCAGGATGGCGAGATGGTGCAGGTTTCAACATCACAATGGGAAATGGAATATTCCATTTTGGTCAATGATTCGCTTCCGGAAGATGTGGCTTTGGTGACCCGCAGCAATGGTCTTCCGGTTCAAGCACCGATATTTGTTCAAATTCAACGTCAACGTAAAGGAGAGGGTGATTGATGGATGCTGCCTTAATTTGGGAATGGGTGATCAAATCCTTAGTCCTGATCCTGTTTTTAACCGTTGGCTTTGCGTATGTAACCTATTATGAACGGCGCCTTTTGGCAAGAATACAGGCCCGCATTGGCCCTAACCGTGTTGGTAAATTTGGGCTGCTTCAGCCTGTTTCGGATGCCGTAAAACTGATTTTTAAGGAAGAATTTACTCCCGCCGGCGTCGATAAATTCATCTTTGTGTTAGCCCCCATTCTGACTGTGATTCCCGCTTTGATTATTCTTGCGGTGATCCCGTGGGGTGTCCCGATACGTTTATTTGGACGCGAGATTCCCCTTTTCATCTCAGATATTAATGTTGGCGTGATCTATATTATGGCGGTCACATCCATTTCGGTTTATGGAATTACATTGGCCGGTTGGGCATCCAACAATAAATATGCTTTGCTGGGTGGCTTGCGCGCCACGGCACAAATGATTAGTTATGAATTGGCGCTTGGTCTCTCATTTGTCGGACCGGCCATGCTGGCTGGTTCTCTCAGCCTGGTGGAAATTGTCAGGGCTCAACAAAGTAGCGTCTGGTATGTAATCTTGCAGCCAGTCGCTTTTATTATATTTTTCTTTGCCAGCATCGCTGAAATCAATCGTGCTCCATTCGATATGCCAGAGGCAGAGCAGGAATTAACTGCCGGGTATCACACTGAATATTCCGGCATGAAGTTCGCGTTGTTCTTTATGGCGGAGTACATTAAGATGATCGCCATCTCTGTTATTGGCTCAACCCTTTTCCTGGGTGGCTTTGATGGCCCCTTTGTTGAAAGCCAGCCCTGGTTAGGGCCGATCTATTTATTGGCAAAAACTTTTATCTGGTTAGGTGTTTTAATCTGGGTGCGGGCAACCTGGCCGCGCCTGCGCTACGACCGTCTCATGTCGTTAGGCTGGAAGATTCTCTTCCCGGTAGCGTTGTTAAACGTTATCGTAACGGCTGTGGTTGTGGTTCTTGTGAATTAGGAGTATACGACAATGTTAAAAGGTCTGTTTACAACCCTTAAGATGGCGTTAGAAAAACCGGTTACGATCCAGTATCCGGAGCATAAAAGACCCGTAAGCACTCGATTTAAAGGTCGCCATACACTGAAACGTTATGATAACGGATTGGAAAAATGTATCGGCTGCTCTTTGTGCTCTGCTGCATGTCCGGCGGACGCCATCTTTGTGGAAGCAGCTGAAAATAGTGACGAAGTGCGTTATTCACCGGGTGAGCGCTATGCCTCTACGTATGAGATCAATATGATCCGCTGCATTTTTTGTGGATATTGCCAGGATGCATGCCCAACCGAGGCGATTGTGCTGGGTGATCAATACGAACTATCTTTTCGCGACCGTTTCACATCGATTTATACAAAAGAAGCATTGCTGGAAGCAGTGCCGGACGGTGTTCAGACAACCCCGCAAAAGACCTTACCGAACCAGTTTAATCGCTCGGTTCCGGTGATGGAAAACCCAAAGGATTAAGGAGAAAATTATGACCTTAATTGGGATCATATTCTATGGCTTCTTAGCGATCGTCGCAATTGTGTCGGCTGTTGCCATGCTGCTAAATCGCAGTGCAATTTATTCCGCATTGTTTCTGGTGTTGAATTTTGCCACAATCGCTGTTTTATACCTGGCACTTGGCGCCCCATTTATTGCCTTCACGCAAGTGACTGTCTATGCCGGTGCAATCATGATTCTGTTCCTGTTTGTGATTGCGTTGCTGGGAGCAGAGAAATTGTCTGGTCATGAACCTATCAAAGGTCAACGCACCATGGCGATTGTGCTGGGGCTGATATTTGTGGTGGAATTGGTCTTGTTCCTGATTTTTCGGAATCAAGGCATCCAACCGATGCTCGCTTTGACACAGGATTTTGCCAGCCCGCAGAAGATTGGTATCGCCATGTTTACTCAATATTTACTACCATTTGAGGTAGTTGCGTTCATCTTGCTCTCGGCCACTATTGGCGCAATTGTATTGACCAGAGTGGAAAAACCCGCCCGCCTGGGTGCTGCAAGAGGAAAGAAGTAGATGGGAGGAACAATGCCAACCAGTTTTTTTCTGGCTTTATCTGCAATCATGTTTGTGCTCGGTATTTTGGGGGTTTTGCTGCGCCGCAATGCTCTGGTCATCTTTATGTCGCTTGAACTGATGTTTAATGCGGCCAACCTGGCTTTTGTTACTTTTGCCAACCAATACCAACTTCTGACCGGCCAAATTTTTGTATTTTTCATTATGGCTGTGGCGGCTGCAGAAGTTGCGGTCGGCTTGGCTTTGATGGTAGCGATATTCCGGAATAAGGGAAGTGTCGATATTGATCAGTTGAACAGCTTGAAAGGCTAGCAGGAGATATGGAATGTTCTTAAGTGAAACCACAAGCATGGATCCGCTCTTTTTAGTAGTGCCCCTGGTTGTTTTCCTGCCTTTGCTTGGCATTCTGGTAAATTGGCTGTTCGGGAAACGCCTGGGTGAAAAAGCCATTGGTACAATCGCGAGTTTGGCTGTCGGCGGTTCATTCGTCGTCTCATTAATATTGCTGTTTGCATTGCGCACGGACCCGCAAGGTTTCAGTGTGCCATTAATGCAATGGTTCACGGTGGGTGGCCTGGACATCTCCTGGTCTTTCCGGGTGGATACCCTCTCAGTAGTGATGATGCTGGCTGTGAACCTGGTTGGAACCCTGATTCACATCTATGCCATCGGGTACATGCACGAAGATGCCATCCACCAAGGCGACCCGACGCGCTACCGTCGTTTCTTTATCTTTATGAATCTTTTCATCATTGCAATGATGATCCTGGTTTCAGCCGATAACTTCCTGATGTTGTTTGTAGGCTGGGAGGGCGTCGGTTTGTGTTCCTACCTGCTGATCGGGTTCTGGTTTGATAAAGGCGAGGGCGGAATTGCCAACGCACAGGCCGGTAAAAAAGCATTTATTACCACCCGTATTGGTGATTTTGGTTTGTTGATTGCTATTTTTCTTATTTTTTGGGCTTTTGGTTCACTCAACTTTGGCGATATTTTCCCCAGGGTGGGGGAAGTCGCTGCCAATCACCCCGGACTGATGCTCGCGATTACACTCTTCATGCTGATGGGCGTGACCGGCAAATCGGCTCAGATCCCGCTGTATGTCTGGCTCCCGGATGCAATGGCTGGCCCTACCCCTGTTTCAGCACTGATCCATGCGGCCACAATGGTCACGGCCGGTGTTTACTTAATGACCCGCTCTCAGGCTCTTTATTTGGCTGCACCGGCAGCTCAGAATGTGGTCATGTGGGTGGGAGCCATCACCGCCTTATTTGCTGCGATAATTGCTGTGGCCCAGTTTGATATTAAAAAGGTGCTGGCCTACTCGACTATCAGCCAATTGGGTTATATGGTTGCAGCGGTTGGTTTAGGGGCAGAAACAGCCGCCATGTTCCACCTCGTTACACATGCATTCTTTAAAGCGCTTTTATTTCTCTCCTCAGGTTCGATCATTCTGAGCTTGGAACGTGCCATGGAAGAAGGTGCGCAGGGATCTGGCAGTCATGCCACCAACATCGACCCGCAAGATATGCGCAACATGGGCGGCTTGCGTAAGAAAATGCCGACCACTTTCTGGGTCTATCTCGTTGGTGCGCTGACCCTCTCCGGAATTGCCCCGCTGGCCGGCTTCTTCTCAAAAGACGAAATTATCGCTGCCGCCAATAATACCAATGGCATTATTTTCGTAGTGCTGGTTGCAGCCGCTTTTCTGACGGCTTTCTATATGGGACGCCAGATCTTGATGGTTTTCTTTGGTAAAGCGCGCACAAAAGCGGCCAGTCTGGCCAAAGAAAGCGCACCTTTGATTACAGTTCCGCTCATCATTCTTGCACTTCTGTCAATTGTTGGCGGGGCGATAAACTTCCCGGGCTGGTTGAACCTTGAGCATTGGCTGGAACATACCATAAAAGTCCATGAATCAACTTTTCAACTACCGGTGGCACTCATATCGTTATCGATCGCACTGATCGCTATTCTGATCGCATGGCTTATATATGGCCGTAAACCCCTGGCAGAGAGTACCAGTAAAGACCCTCTGGCACGTTCTTTAGGCGGAGTCTTTACACTGGTGAACCAGAAATTTAAAGTGGATGAATTGTATCATTTCCTTTTTATTGGCCCCTATGAGAAACTGGCAGATTTCTTCGCTCATCCGGTTGACCAGGGCTTTATCGATGGGATTGCCAATGGCTTGGGCAATCTGGCATCCGAGACGGGAAGTTGGCTGCGTAAATTGCAGAATGGATTTGTTCGCAGTTATGTGCTTTCCATTGTGGCCGGTATTGTCATAATCTTAATTTATTTGCTGGTGCGGGTCTAGGTGACGTTGATGAACAATAACAATCAAAAATTCAACTTAAATAGCGGGAGCAAAATATGGAATTGGTAATCTTGACCTTTTTCCCGCTGGTGGGTGTTCTCATCCTGGTTTTATTGGCTCCCCAGCAGAAAAACGCTATGCGGTATGTGGCCCTGATCACATCGCTGTTGACCTTCGGGCTTTCGCTTTGGGTCCTCTCCAAATTTAACCCGGCCGGCGGCATTAACATGGCCATTGAACTTCCCTGGCTGCGCCTGGCAAATGTACCGGTGGAGTTCTATCTGGGGATTGATGGCATCAGCATCTTGATGGTGCTGCTGACAACCTTCTTGATTCCCATCGCAATCCTTTCCTCCTGGAATGCAATCCAGGAACAGGTCAAAGGATTCCTGATTTTCTTTTTGATTTTGGAAACGGGCATGTTAGGCGTATTTCTAGCGCTCGATCTGGTCTTGTTTTATGTTTTCTGGGAACTCACCCTCATTCCAATGTATTTCCTGATCGGTATTTGGGGCGGGGAACGACGCATCTATGCATCCATCAAGTTTGTCTTGTTCACCATGTCCGGCTCTCTCTTGATGCTGTTGGCAATTTTATTCCTGGGCATTAATGCCGGCTCTTTCTCACAGCCGACATTAATGGCCAATCGGCAATTGTTCGCCGGTGCTGAGATGCTGCTTTTCATCGCCTTCGCGGCTGCCTTCGCCATTAAAGTACCAATTTTCCCCTTGCATACCTGGCTGCCGGATGCCCATGTGGAAGCACCAACCTCCGGTTCAATTGTTCTGGCGGCTCTCATGTTGAAAATGGGTGCCTATGGTTTCCTGCGCTTCAACCTGGCGCTCTTCCCTGAGGCCAGTGTACGCGCTGCACCGGTCATGGCTATCCTGGCAATCATTGGCATTCTTTACGGCGCTTCGGTTGCCTTTATGCAAAAAGACGTCAAGAAGCTGGTCGCATATTCTTCGGTGGCTCACCTGGGTTTTGTTATGCTGGGTATTTTTGCCCTCAACCAGGAAGGGGTGGCCGGCGGTATCCTGCAGATGGTCAACCACGGCATCAGCACCGGGGCACTCTTTTTGATGGTCGGCATGATCTATGAGCGCACGCACACGCGCGAATTCTCAAAATTTGGCGGCCTCTGGAAGGTCATACCTGTCTATTCCGGCTTAATGATTGTGGTGACGCTCTCCTCGGCCGGGCTGCCGGGATTAAATGGGTTTGTAGGCGAGTTCAGCATTTTGATCGGTGCCTTTGGATCAAAAGTTTTGGGCAGCCCCTGGTTTGCCGGCGTTGCAACCACCGGCGTCGTTTTGGCGGCCGTCTACCTTTTGAAAATGATCGAAAAAATGTTTTTGGGCCCGGTCACAAATGAAGCGAACCTTTCGCTAAAAGACTTGAGCGCCCGTGAACTGGCGACTATTATTCCGCTGGTCGTTGTAATTTTCTGGATTGGCATTTATCCGCAGCCTTTCTTCAACCTTATCAATCCTGCCGTAGAACAGTTGCTGCAACTGGTGCAATCGGCTGCCATGGTACTTCACTAGTGGAGCGTGCGAATGAGCCAAATGAGTGATTTGTTGACGATTTTACCGGTACTAATAGTTGTGACCTGGGCCTTGCTTTTGCTCGTCGTTGATCTCTGGATTCCCAAGCAGAAAAAAGGTCTGACGGCCCTGCTGGCTGTGATAGGTCTGGCGGTCGCGTTAGGTGCCTCGTTGGCAACCAGCGGTTCCACCACGCTGGCCTTCAACCAGATGGTTGTCTCGGATGGTTTTTCCGATTTCCTGCATATTCTCTTCCTGGGCAGCGGCATGGCAGCGATTGCCCTGTCTTATGATTACCTCAAACGCATGCAAATTGAACGCGGTGAGTATTACGTCTTGCTGCTTTTCAGCATTGCCGGCATGATGTTGATGGCACAGGCGTACAACCTGATCATGGTCTTTTTGGCCCTGGAACTGCTTTCCATTCCCATCTATGTCTTGTCCGGTTTTGCGAGCGGCCGCAGCATTTCAGAAGAATCTGCGTTGAAATACTTCCTGATGGGGGCCTTCGCCTCAGGCTTTATCCTGTATGGCACCGCCATGATTTTTGGCGCCAGCGGGCATATTGATTTTCCAGGCATCGCCGCCACGCTGCACGCCGGTCAGGTCAACCCGGTCTTATTCGTGATTGGGGCCGCCCTCTTACTGGTTGGCTTCGGGTTCAAAGTGGCCGCAGCCCCATTCCATATGTGGACCCCGGATGTATACCATGGGGCTCCATCCTCCATTTCAGCATTCATGTCCGTGGCGGTTAAGGCAGCCGGTTTTGCGAGTCTCTTACGTGTCTTCATGGTGCTCTTCCCCGGCCTGGCAGACCAAATGACCCCAATTTTGTGGGGCATTGCAGCTCTGACCATGGTGATGGGAAATTTGGTCGCTCTGATGCAGACCAACCTGAAGCGTTTGCTGGCCTATTCTTCGATTGCACATGCCGGATACATTCTGATGGCATTTGTCTCCTACGGCAACAAGCAATTTGGCAGTGAAAGCATTTCAGCAGCACTTTTCTACCTGTTAGCCTATGGCCTGGCCAGTTTCGGCGCCTGGGCGATCGTGGTGGCCATGGAAAAAGATTACGGTGAAGGGCTCTTTCTGGAAGATCTATCCGGGTTGGGCAAACGCTACCCCTGGCTGGGCACTGCCATGCTGATTTTTATGCTTTCGTTTGCCGGAATTCCCCTGACGATGGGATTCTGGGGAAAGTTTTACCTCTTCCGCACAACCATTCAGGCCGGCTTTCTTAGCCTGGCACTGATCGGCATTCTCACCTCACTCATTTCAGTTTACTATTACCTGCGCGTAGTCGTCTTTATGTTTATGAAACCCGGTGAAAAAGAACTGCAAGTCAATCCCTGGGTGGGGCTGGTGATCGCAGTGACGGCCATCGCAGTGATTGCAATGGCTTTATACCCGGGAGTCTTCGTAGCCTGGGCCAATCAAGCGGTCATGTTATTGCAGTAGTTTGGTGAGATTGGTTGATTAGGTGATTAGTGGATTAGTCGCCTGGTGATTAGGTGATTAAGTGATTGGTCGCCCGGTTGATGAGGTGCCTGGTTGGCGAGTTGATGTGTGAGATCCATCTCATGAAACCGCACCTGCCTGAGTGGGCGATGAGCTTCCACTTGGTGCCCTTTTAAATGGCAACCGCGCGCTCGCTCAAGCGCACGGCTGCAGGTTAGGGAGGGCATTAACGAATCATCAAAATTGGTTATTGCAAAGGGTAGGCCAGCACAAACAGGCGTCCCCAGGAGTATTCCCCATCTTTTTCAATGCAGGTTTGGAATGTGAGGTGGTGCGCACCAGTGTAGACGCGATAGAACAGCTCAGTGGCGGTCAGCTGCTGGTTGGTTTCCAGGTCTACAAAATTGCTGTAGGGGTTGGTGGGTTGTAAGGCTTGAAACTGGTAAACGGCTTCAATTTTATAGCGGCTGACTGTGCCATCCCCGCTGACGACCGATACCACCTGTCCTTTTTGGAGTTTGGCGAATTCGGCACCGGCATGCGTGTTGTGGGCCAGCAAGCCGGTCGTATTGTATTGAGTGGCCATCCCAAATTGGGTAATGGTGTTATCACTTTCACTGACCCAGCCTGCGTTGCCACCGGGCTGCTGCACAACCGGCATGGAAAGTACATCACGGATATAAATGCCGCGGATAGCACTCTTTGTGCCCCGCGTGCTGCGTTCGTCCCGGACTTGCTCGATGAAGGCGGTCAGCCCGCGATCGAATGCCGGCGTCCAGCGGCCGATGACATTGTTTTGTCTGTATTCGAGAATAAAGCTCAAATCGCCGAGATCGGCGAAGAGCCCGATGGTAGTTCCACGGGAAATGGTAGTCTCAAAATTGGCTTGTGCCGGCTGCGTCCCGGTCAGCGCCAGCGCGAGAATGGTGATGATGATGGACAAAGAAAAATACAGTCGTTTCATTGTAGATGCCCTCTTTATTTGCACCAGAAACCGGCTGTATTCTTTAGCGAAGTAAGCTGGTTTCGGCAGCCTGGCAGTCTTGATCTCGTGAGCGCGAGATAGTAGACCCATAGCTTTGCGTCTCCGGTTTTCACCGGGTTTGCCTTTATCGTTCCATTAATCGTATTTTTAAATAAAGGTTCCGAACTGCTCTTAGGATATCATGATTGATCGCCAAGTTGGTTGACGTTCCTGCAAGGTGGCGGGGGTAGGCTTTTCAGTTTTGTTAGGTGAGTGAGATTGGGTAATGGGAGAGGAGTTCCGAGTAATGAGGAGACGGATGAGCTGACAGCAAGTGCGAAATAAAAAGATATATATCATCGCAGCGGATAGTAGAAAGAAGCTCGGATTGGGACGAATAGAAGCGCCGGTGAAGGGATCATATCCTAACCTGCCAGCGATTTCCTAGCCGAGATTCGGGTTTACAATCTAACATAATCTTCTCTGAGTTTTCCACATTCACAGCAAACGGTTCGCCATTCGCTAACTTTTCTTGCCATTCACTCTCTGAAAAAATGCTATAGTTTACCGGCTTGTTCAATTCCCGTTCTGCATCAGAGAATATTTGGGAAATTTCTTCCAAATTAATTTTTCCAATAAGCATGATATCAATATCAGAAAAACCGTCCGCTTTGCCGGATGCAACCGAACCATAAATAAATGCTCGTTGTACTTCCTTGATAGTACTCAGTTTTGATTGCAACACTGCTCCAATTCCTTCGGTTTTCATGACAATCGAGCGCAATTCACGTTCAATCGGACAAGCACGATTCACCTGGTATACTTTTGCATTTCCCTTTTTCTCACTGACCCGAATTCCCAACCCCACTAATCGATTTAGCTCTTTCCAAACCGCGTTGTAATTCTCTGCTAACCCCTGCGTAAGCTCCCAGGCATTTCTTTCGATCCCATGCGAAAGGAACAAAGTGATCAATATTTTTGCTCTTACTCTTGAAGACAGAAGGCCCGTTAACTTGGTGATTCTTTGTATCACTAATTTTGATCTTTATATCACAAAGAGTGATAGCAAAAATTCAACGCAACAAGCCAATCGCGGGTGGCCGCGTGACTTGTGACTTATGGCATTAATTGTGCCCCCGGAGGGATTCGAACCCCCAACCCGCTGATTCGAAGTCAGTCACTCTGTCCATTGAGCTACGAGGGCGTGGATATTGATGTCGCCCATTATACCGCAAATCCGCGCCGATTAATAATATCCATTCTTGTCTCAAACGCAGGAAACCATGTCAATCGCGTGTAGCGGCACGGCATGCCGTGCCCCTTCAGAAAGGGAGGTGCGGATTGTAAACCCGAATCTCGGCTAGGAAATCGCTGACCGGGTAGCATATGATCCCTTCGGCGGCGTTTCTAATCGCCCCAACCCGAGCTTCTTTCTAATATCCGCGGCGATGATCAATATCCCGCCACCCGCTACCCGCTGTTCTTCTATGGTAAAATAAAGCTTCATAAGGCAACACTGCATCCCAATCACATGGGCTGCCAACCCTGCAAGGTGGGATACAAACACACACTCCGTTTCGGAAGAAGGCATGACCCGTACATCCATGCACATTCGGCAACCACGTAAGACTTACTTTCATTTTATGATCTGATTTCCGCCCCTGCATCACCACCGGCAGGTTTTTT
>ERZ778021.318-NODE-318-length-96471-cov-7.484857_pt1 | contig 96471 bp, 70 predicted proteins | sample MGYA00375751_ERZ778021 | MGnify/ENA primary metagenome ERZ778021 (study PRJEB29350, sample SAMN05389814) | bioreactor metagenome | isolation source: Thiocyanate stock bioreactor | place: South Africa: University of Cape Town | collected 2013-08-29 ... | reverse complement strand
CAAAAAAACAGTAATTCCTGTCCAGGATAGTCCATAATGCATCGAAATTCCCCCTGGGGTGGTTGTCGAACTGCATACCCACGTCACCACAACCCAACCAAAAGATTAGTTGCACTAACAGTACGGTATATTTCCACCTTATCTTCATCTCTATTTTGATTGGGGAAAGCTGACACCCCTTTGGAGCATCCGGTCGGATAATCCGGACAGGGCAGGCTTATCCGCAAGGAATTTTACTGACTCTCCTCTGGTGACGTCCTCCTTCAAAAGGTGTATTCAGGAAGGTCACCAGGATTTCATAGATTTCCTCCTCACCGATCAATCTGCCCGGCAGGGCCAGCACATTGGCATCATTATGGGCTCTTGCAAGGTGGGCCACCTCTTTATTCCAGCACAAAGCCGCGCGAATTCCCTGATGCTTGTTCAATGCAATGCTAATTCCAATTCCTGTTCCGCAAATAGCTACCCCCGGATAACATTCGCCATTTTCGATGGCCGTTGCCAGTGGATGCGCGAAATCGGGATAGTCGCTGCTTTCCTCAGAATAGGCACCAAAATCCCTGTAAGGTATTCCTTTTTCTTCAAGTGTTTTGATGATGAACTGCTTTACCTTGTAGCCGGCATGATCGGATGCCAATCCTATAGGCTTCTCTGAATTATCGAATAGAGACATGTTAATCAGTTTAATTAGGGCAGTCATCGGCCATAATCACCGACAACTGTCCGTATCATTTTTATTATAACATTTTTTTTACCTGTTCATACACATTCTTGCCTGTATATCCCAGTTTTTCGTCGAGGACCTTGTAAGGGGCAGAAAATCCAAAAGATGTCATTCCCCAAACCACGCCATCGGAGCCGACCAATCCTTCCAGCGTCACTGGAAGTCCTGCGGTCAGACCAAACTTCTTCTTTCCCTTTGGTAATACAGCATCCTGGTATTCGGCAGGTTGTGATCTGAATAATCCTTCAGACGGCACGGAAACTATACGTACTTTCACTCCATCGGCACGCAACAGGTCAGCGCCTTCCACCAAAGTGGCCACTTCCGATCCCGATGCCAGCAATATCACATCATACTCCGCATCATCCTGCACGATGTAAGCCCCCTTTTCCGCGCTCAGCGCTTCAGTGAAACGTGATTGACCTGAAGTAGGCAGGTCTTTGATATTCTGACGGGAGAGAATGAGTCCTGTGGGTGTTTTACTGTTTTCCATCGCCATTTTCCAGGCTACGCTCGTTTCATTGGCATCGGCGGGACGAAGCACAAGCATCGAATTCTTCCCATGATGATTCTGCAGTTTCTCCAACAGGCGAATTTGTGCCTCATGTTCTACGGGTTGGTGGGTAGGTCCGTCTTCACCTACACGAAATGCATCGTGTGTCCAGATAAAAATAACCGGTGTTTCCATCAAGGCAGCCACACGGATGGACGGCTTCATATAGTCAGAGAAAACAAAGAAGGTTCCGCAAGCGGGAACAACACCTCCATGTAAGCTCATTCCAATACTGAGGCAAGACATGGTAAATTCGGAAACCCCTGCCTGCAGGAAGGCTCCCGAAAAATCACCTTTTACAAACGCTTTTGTATATTTCAAAAAGCCGTCCGTCTTATCTGAATTGGAGAGGTCGGCAGATGCCACCACCATATTTTCCACCTGTTGCGCCAATTCGCCCAATACTTTGGCTGAAGCTGAACGGGTCGCGTCATTCGGTTTCTGCTGAATGGCCGACCAATCGATCTTCGGCAGTTCGCGCGCGAACCATTTGCGCTTTTTCTCTGCCAATTCGGGATTGGTCCGGGCCCATTCATCCAGTTTCGCCCTCTTTGCCGATACGATTTGTTTCAGTTCTTCCCTGCGCCCGGCATACAACTCTTCAGACTCCGGGAAAATAACGAAAGGATTTTCCGGATCACCACCCAGATTCCTGATCGTCTGTCCGAAATCAGCACCCGCCGCACTCAACGGTTGTCCGTGCGTGGAAACCTGGCATTCGAATGAAGTGCAGTCTGCTGCCAAAGCACCACGCCCCATCACGGTATTTCCGATAATCAGTGTCGGTTTTTCTTTTTCAGCCTTCGCCTCCTTTAATGCACTGCGGATCTCATCCACATTATTCCCATCGATATTGATCACTTTCCAGTTCCACGCTTCATACTTTTTCGCTACATCTTCACTGGTAACCGCATCGGTAGTAGTGGAGAGTTGTATGTTATTGGAGTCATAAAACATGATCAGGTTGCTCAATCCCAAATGGCCGGCAACACGTCCTACTCCCTGTGAAATTTCTTCCTGAATACCACCATCTGAGATATAACTATAAATAGTATGATCTATGATATCTCCTAATCTCGCCTGTAAAAATTTGGCCGCAATAGCTGCTCCGGCAGCATAAGCATGACCTTGCCCCAATGGGCCGGAAGTGTTCTCCACTCCCCGGGACAGATCGATTTCGGGATGTCCGGGTGTAGGACTACCCCATTGGCGGAACTCTTTTAACTCATCTAACGAAAATTTGCCACTGAGACAAAGGACAGAATAGAGCATCGGCGACATATGTCCCGGATCAAGGAAAAACCGGTCTCTCGATTCCCATGTCGGATCTTGAGGATCATATTCTAAAAACTCAGAAAAAAGGACATTGATAAAATCGGCACCTCCCATTGCTCCGCCGGGATGGCCTGATTTCGCCCGCTCTACCATTGATGCCGACAGAATTCTGATGTTATCGGCCGCTTTGTTCATTAAGGTGTTATTGTTCATAAAATATCGGTAAAATATAAAGTCTTAATATACAATTCACGTGCAATTTAACGCTGTTAGGGTCAATTATTCACAAAGGTAAGTCTTTTTTTAATTTACGGACTGAAAAAAATGACATGTTTGAGATTTTTTTTGGCATTTACTTATGGATTTTACTACTTTTACATGCTGGATCAATTGGCGTTCGATTGTTATTCAGTTGTTATTCAGTTGTTATTCAGTTGTTACTCAGTTGTGGTACGGTTGTTATTCAATTGTGATTCGGTTGTAATTCGGTTATGATTCGGTTGTCGGTTGCACTACGCGCGAAGCGCGAATAACGTGAGCAAAGCGAACGAATAACTATCGAATAACGCGCGAAGCACAAATAACGCGAAGCGAAAAATGAGTTTAAGTAAAAGCAAAATAAAATATATCAGGTCGTTGAACGAAAAAAAATTTCGTAACGAGTACAATACATTTGTGGCTGAAGGGACAAAACTGGTTTTCGATCTGCTTGCCAGCTGCCGTTGTCAACTGATTATTGCACTACCTTCAATATTATCAGCTCATCCTGAATTAAAGGCAGAAGAGGTTATCACGGTGGATGAAAAAGAATTGAAAAAAGCCACTTTTCTGAAAACGGCTCCTCAAATTATGGGTGTTTTCTATCGCCCGTCGCCCGAAATTGAAAAAATTGATCCCGATACTCAATTAAGTCTCGTACTTGATGGCATTCAGGATCCGGGAAACCTGGGCGCTATTGTCCGCATTGCAGACTGGTTTGGGATAGAACATATCATTTGCTCACACGACACGGCAGATATTTTCAACCCTAAAACCGTACAAGCCACTATGGGTGCTATTGCCCGCATAAAAGTATTTTATACCGATATCATAGATTTCCTGCAACAACAGTCACACCTCCCCATCTACGGTACTTTTCTGGAAGGGGATGATATTTATTCGGCGCCACTTTCAAACAACGGGTTCATTGTAATGGGGAGTGAAGGTAAGGGTATTGGCAGGGAAGTGGAAAAACTAATCAACAGGAAACTCTTTATACCTAATTTTCCGGAAGGAAGAGCCACTTCCGAATCATTAAACGTAGCAACAGCCACAGCTATTACCTGTGCAGAGTTTCGCCGCAGGGCAAAACAGGATTTTTTTTAATTCGGGTTAACCTATTTTCAATTTTCCGAAGAGGCCGACGTACCGGTTATTCGTAAGACAAAAAAAATCACGTAATGTAAAATACGTGATCACCTAAAACAAATCTAAAAAGGATAAAAAAACTTACATCCCGTGAGATGTGGGTGGAGAACGGGGCTCGAACCCGCGACCTTCGGAACCACAATCCGACGCTCTAACCAGCTGAGCTACATCCACCGTGTTCTAAATCGAGTGCAAAGGTACATCTTTTTTCTAAATTCACATACAAAACAATAAAAAATTCACTACATTTGAGGTTGTTTTTAATCAAAAAAAACGAATCGACTGTGTCAAAGAAAGTCAAACTATCCGTATTGGGAATATCTTTCAGCCAGGTACAAGCCGGCGCTTATGCGCTTATCTTCGCGGAAGAGAACGGTATCCGCCGATTACCGATTGTAATTGGTACGCCTGAAGCACAATCCATTGCCATTGTAATGGAGGGGATTATTCCGCCGAGACCCCTCTCACATGATCTTATCTGCTCTATCTGGAATGAATTGGGGGTTGAATTGTTGGAAGTTCTGATCCATAAATTTGAGGATGGCGCATTTTTTTCGGAACTGTTGCTACTGCAAAACGGCAAAGAGTACCGCATCGATTCCCGTACTTCCGATGCTGTGGCGCTGGCTATCCGCACTCACTCCCCGATCTTCACTACAGAGGAGATTATGCAAAAAATGGCAATCGTATTCGATGAACAGACGCCTCCGGGTGTAACAGAATTGAAGAGTAGTGAATCTGCCCGGGAAGACGAGGAATTATCCGATCTCCGGTTGGAAGCGCTCAAAAATCGTCTCGACGATGCTGTGAAAGAAGAGAATTACGAACTGGCAACCCGGTTGCGTGACGAGATAAACCGGAGGGAAAATAAATCCTGAATTGAGGCGTATGGCTGACACACTCTTTTACTCTCCCTCTATCCGACAGAATTCACAGCTTCCGGAAAAGGAATCACAACACTGTGTAAAAGTACTCCGTATGCGGGAAGGGGACGAACTGACCGTCACCGACGGGAAAGGATTTTTTTATGAATGTACACTGACTCAGGCCAGTCCGCGGCAATGCATGGTGAGCATTCAAAACAGCATTCAAAAGCCAAAAGGGTGGAATTATAACCTCCGGATCGCTTTTGCTCCGACCAAACAGATGGAGAGGAATGAATGGTTTGTAGAAAAGGCTGTAGAAATCGGAATTGATACAATAACGCCCATCCTTTGCCGCTTCTCCGAACGGAAAGAGATTAAAAATGAACGTTTGGAAAAAATAGCCGTAGCGGCAATGAAACAGTCTCAACAAGCTTATCTCTCCAAGATTGAAGAATTGACAGGGTTCAAGGAGATTATCTCCTGCCCGTTTAACGGAAAGAAATACATAGCTCATTGCTACGATCTTCCGAAAGAGCCACTCTCTCAGCTTCACAAAAAGGGAGAGGATGCGTTTATCCTTATCGGCCCCGAAGGAGATTTCAGCCGGGAGGAGATAGAAGATGCCATTGCGGCCGGTTTTGAACCTGTGACCCTAAGTGAGTCGCGACTCCGGACAGAAACGGCATCTCTTGTAGCGATACATACCATACATGTAATTAATAACTTACAATAATATTATATAGTTATGAAAAAAATTATTATCGCTTTTTCAATGGTTCTGATGCTGTTGCTATCAGCCTGTAACAATGGAACTGTAAAAAAAGAATTGCCGAGGATTGCCATCGCAGGGCTTGCCATTGAGTCCAGCACGTTTTCACCGGCGGTGACCCACGAAGAGGCTTTCAATGCGAGTATGGGGGAAGATCTCTTTTCTTATTATCCGTTTTGGTCGCCTGACTCCGGGATTATTGACCGTGCCGAATGGCTCCCTACCCTCTACGGCCATGCCATGCCGGGAGGTATTGTCACCCGTGAAGCATACGAGTCACTGGTGACAAAGACCTTAGACCTGTTAAAAGAGACCTTGCCTCTGGACGGGCTTTTTTTCGATATCCATGGGGCAATGAGTGTGCAGGGACTGGATGACCCGGAGGGGGATTTCCTGATGCGTATCCGTGATGTGGTGGGTACCAATGTACTGATTTCCGCATCAATGGACCCGCACGGTAGTGTATCACCCCGGTTGGCACAGAATCTCGACCTTATCACCAGCTACCGGCTCTCCCCCCACGAGGATGCTGTGGAGACGAAAAAAAGAGCCATCACCAATCTGCTCGACAGGTTAGAAAACGGCAAGGGAAAACCGGCATATAAAGCGTGGATCCGCGTTCCTATCCTGCTGCCGGGGGAACAGACCAGTACCCGCATAGAACCGGGCAAGACCCTTACCGGACAAATTCCCGCCCTGCTCGATGGTGATAAGGTGATCGACGCTTCCGTATGGTTGTCTTATCCCTGGGCCGACGCACCGCGTAACAGTGGAGTTGTGATGGCATACGGAGACGACCGGGAAGCTGTGGGCAAAGTGGCTGAACAATTGGCGAGCTATTTCTGGAGTGTAAGGAAGGGGTTTGATTTCGTAGCGCCTACCACTTATCTGGATGACGCATTGGCACAAGCACTGGCAAGCGATAAAAAACCGTTTATCATCAGTGATATGGGAGATAATCCCACTGCCGGCGGAGCCGGGGATGTCACCTGGACACTGCATGAACTCTTCAAACGTCCCGAATTCCGTGCCTCCGGTGGGAAAACATTGATCTACGCCTCCATTCCCGGTCCGGAATTAGTTAAACAAGCCATTGAGGCAGGAGTTGGCGGACAGGTGGACGGGACGGCAGGTGCCGAAGTGGATAATCGTTATGCACCACCTATCCGGCTGAAAGGTGAAGTGACCGCCATCGATGAAAATGATGCCAATTCCAAAGTGGTGGTGAAAAGCGGCAATATCTACACCATTGTAACCGAAAAGAGGACAGCCTATCATTACGAAAAAAACTTTACCGATCTGGGATTGAATCCCAGGGAGACCGATATCTTAGTAGTAAAGATTGGATACCTTGTACCGGAGTTGTACGATATGCGCGCCGACTGGGTGATGGCGCTCACGCCCGGAGGGGTGGACCAGGATTTGGCACGACTACCCTACGAACGGGTTCAACGCCCCATCTATCCCCTCGATCCCGACATGGCTGACCCTGATCTGAGTGCGGTTTTTATTCCATCGTCGGACGAAATAAAACGCTAATTTCTATAATTATCAAAGAAATTATACTAAACTTGTATTTTTATGAAGGTCGATGAACTACGTTTCTCAAATCATTTGATTTCGAGAATGACAGAACGAAATTTAAGAACCGACTGGATAACAGATGCCATACAATATCCTGATGAGGAAATTAATATAACAGAAGATGAAACTCACTTCTATAAAATAACAACTGAATTTCAGGATAAATGGTTAAAAGTAGTGGTTAATAAAAAGAATAGAATTATTGTAACAGCATATTTTGACAGGAATAAGAAAGGGAAAACAATATGAACATGCAATATGACAAAGAAGCGGACGCTCTCTATATAAAATTGTCCGAAAATAAGATTGTCGAGAGTGAAGAAAAAGAAAATAATATTGTATTGGATTACGATATGGAAAAAAATATCGTAGGAATCGAAATTCTCTACTTCATCAAAAATCACAAACAATCAATATTTCCGGCATTCAAAGAGGTAGAAGAAGCAGTTTGGAAAAGCGATATAGCAGGATAAATTATTGAGTGGGATAATGACCAAGAAGGAGCGTTATAAGAAAGTAATCGACTGGTTCTTAGAAAATGCGGAATCGGCAGAAACGGAGTTGCATTATCAAAACGATTATCAATTGCTGGTAGCGGTGATACTCTCCGCACAATGTACTGATAAGCGGGTGAATATGGTTACACCTGCCTTGTTCGAGGTCTTTCCCACCCCGGAAGTGATGGCCGCTTCGACTCCCGAAGCGGTCTTCGAGTATATCAAATCCTGCTCCTACCCCAACAACAAGGCAAAGAACTTAGTGGGGATGGCGAAAAAGCTAATCTCAGACTTCGCAGGTGAAGTGCCTAACGATATCGACTCGCTGCTTACCATCCCCGGTGTGGGCCGCAAAACGGCCAATGTGATGCTGGCCGTGGCATTCGACAAACCCGCCATGCCGGTGGATACCCATGTTTTCCGCGTGGCCAACCGCATCGGACTGACCGATAACTCCAAAACACCACTTGAAACAGAACGGGAATTAGTGAAATATATCCCGTCGGAATTGCTTTCAAAAGCGCATCACTGGCTTATCCTGCATGGGAGATATATATGTGTGGCCCGAAGGCCGAAATGTGAAATCTGTGGACTTAGTCCCTGGTGTAAGTATTATAAGAAACACTTCGGATCAGGCATGATGTCGGACAATCAATCAGAAGAGTTGATCCAATAAAGTATTTAGTCCCTTAAGATAAAAAAATCGGGCTGTAATCATCGTTGGATTACAGCCCGATTTTTTATTTTACCAGCAATGGTTTATTGTTGCACAGTAAATTTATAGATGCAACGGCTGGTATATTTTTCTCCCGGTTTTAGATAGGGAGAAGGCCAGTCAGGTTTATTGGGTGAATCGGGATATTTTTGCGTTTCCAGGCAGATTGCATGGCGTTTACCATAGACAGCACCATTCTTACCGGTTACCGTACCATCGAGGAAGTTTCCGGCATATACCTGCACACCCGGTTCAATTGTATATACCTCCAGTTGGATACCGGTAGCGGGTGAATAAACCGAAGCCGCCAATTGTGAAATATCACCCTTGGTATTCAGCACCCAATTGTGGTCATAACCGTCACCGTTTTTTAACTGGTCGAAATCATACTGGTCGATCCGCTCACCTACGGCAGTAGGCGTCCTGAAGTCCATCGGTGTTCCCTCCACCTTTTCGATTTTCCCGGTCGTCATAAATGTATCATCCACCGGAGTATATTCATCGGCATTGATCATCAACAGGTCATCGAGGATGGTGTTGTTGGCATCCCCCGACAGATTGAAATAGGAGTGGTTGGTCAGGTTGACTACTGTCTCCTTGTCCGTGTTCGCTTCATATTGCAGATCAAGGGCGTTATCATCTGTCAACGTCATCGTCACCCTCACATCCAGGTTACCGGGAAAGCCGGCTTCACCGTCTTTCGACAGGTAGGTCAGCACAACTGATTGTTCATTCGGCTGGACAGCATTAAAGACCTTACTGTCGAAACCTTCCGGTCCTCCATGCAAGGTATGTCCGAAGTTGTTCTGTGGCAATTCATATTCCACTCCATCCACAATAATCTTTCCATGGGCAATACGGTTGCCATAACGTCCTATCGTGGCGCCAAAGTTATTGTCAATATTGACGTAATCGTCAATATTATCAAAACCAAGCACTACATCCTGTAGTTTTCCATCCCTGTCGGGAACCATCACCGATACAATCCGTCCACCGTAATTGGTTACGGTCACCTCTGCACCGTTCCCGTTTTTCAGCACATAAAGGTTAACCGAATCTCCGTTTACCACTGTCTGAAAATCACTCTTCTTCAATCCCGAGAGTGTTGTTTCCTCCGCGGGAGCTTCTTTTTGTTTGTTGGTACATCCGGCTATGGCTATGATTGCCAACAGCAGGATTAATCGATTGAATTTCATACGATTATTTTATTTATTTAATTATGGTGTATGGAACTCGCAGTAATCATATTCCTGTGTGAGAATTATTTTTCTGCTCGTTTTATCATTTTCTCTTTATATTTAATAAATTCCTTCACAAATTTACATGAATTTATTTACGTACCGATGATTTACTTCAATAAAAATTTTTCGGCCCTGCCGGGAGAAAGCAATTCCCATAAGGATGCGACTGTCCATCCCGGTGCAAAAATATTATTATAAAATCCTTTCCCGTTCCGTCCGTAATCCCAATTGGTGTGCTGTACCACTTCGGGATAATATCCCGTTTTGGCTACACCGCACATATGGTTTTCAAACGGCAACAGTTGGCGCATGGATGAAGAAATGACTTTCACATATTCGTTGAAACGGGGTTCTTCATACCTTTTTGAGAGCCAGTTCAACACTGAGCCAAATTCAAAAATAAAGACATCGATATGGTTGTTTTCCACCGAGACATTTCCCCATCCTCTGGTTTTCAGACCGATATCACCGATCATCTGCCCCTGGGCGAATGGCACATCCCACATATAGTACCACGAAAGGGCAAAGTAAGAAGCCTGCCGACACAGATCGGCGTAGTATTGCTGCTCATTCCCTTTAGAAACCAATGCCAGGTAATACATGGCCGTCGCGGCATATAAAGAGGCTTCCTTATCTTCGCAGTTGGCGTCGAGCGTGGAAGAGAAATAGTCAGCCTTGGAGATAATTTCCTTTTCCAGATAATCAGCAGTTTTTTTAGCGGCAGCCAGGTATTTTTTGTCGTTAAAATATTGAGAAGCCATGACCAATGGCACTGTGACCGATGGTGTACTACCTCCGCTTCCGTCTGCTATGGCAAGGTCGTCATTAAACTTACGAGGAAAACTTCCGTCTGCATTTTGCAGAAGCATGACTTTCCCCAACAGCGTTTTCATTTTACTCTCCCATTCCGGATGTTTCCGGCCATTTTCTTTTTCATACTGAAGGAAATGAAACATAGCATATAAGCCTTCAGATTGGCGACGGATGCTGAGTGTGCCAGCATTGGATTTGACACTGCTATCGTCAAAATTCACAAATTCACGGAAAAGCCCGTTGGGTGTAAAACCATGATCCAGATAGCTATCGAAGACAGCGTAGCTATTGGTTACCAATTCGTCACGATTATGCTGTTGTCCGTATTCCAATGCGTTGAAAGCATTGAGCAAGACCCTACCTACAAAACCGATCTCGGCACGTCCGACACTTTCACAGGTGGCAACCACCATTGCCTCTCCCGAATTGAACTTCAGAGGATGATCGTCCACAAAACTCTGTGTAAAAAATCCGGTCAGGGTTTCTTTCACGAAATCATCACCAAATGGGGTATCCACCGTTTTTGGGCGCCAGGTATCATAGCTGTACTCCCATAACTGGCGAATGAGTTCGGAAAAATCCGACACTTTACCCGATTGCAGGAGCCATGTCAATTGAATTGATTCACCCTTTCCAAGATGTTGGAATGCCTCTACCGGCGGTGCCAGTGTCAGTTTTCGGATATAGGTTTTCGGCGTTTCGTAATAGGGAAAACCAAAAGAGAGATTGGCGCTGTTGTCCACATTTTCAAATCCTGTGTAACCGATCGAAGTTTTACCGGAAACAATCACTTCACCTTCTTTGTGTGTTGTAAGCGTTTCGTGTGTAAAGTCATCCATTCGCATTACCGACAGATATTCCCCTGTCTTTTCATTGAAAACAGCGGTCATCGGCACGCTCAACCGGTCTTCACGTACCGTCCAGCTATCGGATGTATGAAACGAAGGCGCTTCTTTGGGTGAACGCAGATTGCGCCGATACCAAAATCCCGGCATATAGAACTGGCAGTCATCATGGGAATAAGAAGTATTAATCCGCTGTTTGAAGTTAAAATTGATATCTTCTTTGGCCGTGATCACCACTTCCAGCCTGTTCTCTTTGATGGTCCTTGTAATGACAACCGGTATATCCTTATCCGCTTTTAACTGGACTGACTGATCCCCTGCAAAACCTTTCAAAGAATAATTTACAGCATCGTTACCGGGTATTTTTAATGCTATTGAAGCATCAATATTGGTTGGAGATATCTGGGCTGATATTTGTCCGGCACTCAACAGGCACAAAACAGTAACAGTATATAAAATAACTCTTTTCATTTACACATGATTTATTAATTTCGATTAAAACGAGGGTTTCTCGGCTTCAAAAGAAGGTCCTCCGCCTTGAATATAAGGCCAGTCGTTCTCCCACCGTACCTGGTCCAGTACCAGCACACGACCTTTGGGGTTTTCTACAGAGACAGCGTGATAGAAAATCCAGTCCTGCCCTGCCTTATCCTGCACGATCTCCGAATTATGGCCTGTACCCACAAATTTCTGATTTTTCTGAATGATTACCTCATGATGATTCTCCATCATCGACCTGCCCTGCTTGTCGAGATAAGGACCGAACAGATTATCCGATCGCCCTACCACAGTGGTATAGGTACTGTTCAACCCCTCACAGCAGGATCCGATAGAGGCGAACATGTAGTAGTAACCATTTCGTTTGTGTATATACACTCCTTCGTAGGCTGTCCCGGCGACTTGCTGTTTTTCAGCTCCCGGTTTCAGGGAAAGGCCATCGTCGGAAAGTTCAATGGCATAAATACCCCGGAAACTACCCCAGAAGAGATATTTTTTCCCTTCCTCTTCGATATAAAAAGGATCGATAGAGTTTTGCACATTGATCTCATTACTACGGAATAGTTTACCATGATCGGTAAAAGGCCCTTCCGGCTTGTCGGCAGTCGCCACTCCGATGCCACAGGTCCATTCCCCACCCCAGACCGACATGGAATAGTACAGCACATACTTTCCGTCGATGATGTTGATATCAGGCGCCCACAATCCGCCATTGGGTTCGAACGTGGGTCGGGTTGCATCGGTAAATGCCGTGCCTACAGATTTCCAGGTCACCAAATCTTCAGAACGGTGAATGGGCATATTCCTGATATCTTCGGTTGCATAGAGATAGAAATAACCGTCATCTGCCAATATAATGGTGGGATCGGGAAGGCTGTAATCCACTACGGGATTCCTATAACGATTTTCATTATCCTCAACCGGCTCACTGCCTCCCGGTTCACCACCTTTACAAGAAGTGAACACGGTAAGCAGAAAAGTGAGCAGGATTACTTGCCTAATATATTGCATATTTCCTGATTTACTTTTCTGACTCTTTCCTCATCCACTTTCACCAGTTTCCTGTCATACGTCATTAAACCATTTACTTCTACTTCCACATCGGTGGTCTGCGTATACACAGCGGCGGAAAATCCCTGGCGAATTAATTGTTTGAGTTGTTCGGCATATTTGACATATTCATCGGTCACCTCCCTGGCACTGTTGAACTGTACATAACCCCAGTTACGATCGGGCTCCCAAAGATGTTCCTTGTTTGCCCATCCTATACCACCATACTCACCAAGTACGGTAGCGCGCTGAGCATCATATAGATAGAGTTTAGGAGCGGGATATTGGTGCAGGTCGAGTATATCTCCCACAGTGTAATGGTTACCACCACTGGCAGGATTTACTAAGCGCGAGGGATCATATTGTTTTGTCCACTCGGTAATCTCCCTGGTTTTGAATTGTCCCCACGCTTCGTTAAAGGGTACCCACACACCTATCGACGGATAAGAATAAAGATAATCCATGATCTCTTTCCATTCTTTGCGGAAGTTGGTTTCCGACTCGGCGGAGCGTATTCTTTCCACACCGTCGAAATATCGATGCATCTGCCATTCCGGTCCCCTGTCGCCATTCGGCATATCCTGCCATACGATTATCCCATGACGGTCGCAATGAGTGTACCAACGTGCCGGCTCCACCTTCACATGCTTACGGATCATATTGAATCCAAAATCCTTGGTCTTCACCACATCATACTCCAATGCTTCGTCGGTGGGGGCAGTATAGAGTCCGTCGGGCCACCAACCCTGATCGAGTGGTCCGAAATGGAAAAGATCTTTGTTGTTGAGTTGTAAACGTACAATGCCCTTGTCATCTCTTTTCATGGAATATTTACGCATGGCCGCATAACTTTCCACTTTATCCAGTTGCCGGGTGCCATCCCAAAGGATGATCTCCAGGTCATAAAGATGAGGATCATCAGGCGACCAGAGTTTTACATTTTCCGGCATCGTGATCTCCACTGGCTGGTTGTTGATGGCCTGCCCGGTTGCTACTACACGGGAGCCGTCCTTTACTTTCACCTCTACCTTAGCAGCAGAAGTGCACACATTAGTGACAGCCTGAACTGCCAATATATTTTTATCGACATCAGGTGTAATCTTGATATTTTCGATATGCGTTTCGGGTACCGGTTCCAACCATACCGTCTGCCAGATCCCGGTTACCGGCGTATACCAGATACCTTCCGGTTTGTTCACCTGTTTTCCGCGGGGTTGATACCCCTCATCAGTGGAGTCCCACACTTTTACGACGAGTGCATTATTACCGTTTGTTAAAGCAGGCGTAATGTCGAAAGAGAAAGGGGTATATCCACCGGTATGTTGTCCTACTTTCACACCGTTCACCCATACGTCCGCTTTCCAGTCCACCGCCCCAAAGTGAAGAAGCACTTTATTATTTTTCCATTTTGAAGGTACGGTAAATTCGCGTTGGTACCATAACTCATTGTCGCTGCCCACCCGTTTTTGTACTCCAGAGAGACTTGATTCCACTGCAAACGGCACCAGAATCTGTCCATCGAAATTGGCCGGTTTTTGTTTTCCAACCGGAAGGATGGCATAATTCCACAATCCATTCAAATTCTGCCACTCACCGCGCTCCATAATGGGTCTTGGATACTCAGGCAACACATTATTCACATCAATTTGAGATGCCCACCGGGTTTTAATTTTATCTCCGGCCGGTTGCCACTGGGCCGAGACAGCAAAAGTTGTTACGAATAAAACAACTAAGATTAGTTTAGATTTCATGTTGATATTTTTAAATAAAATTACAATGTCGAGTGTACGAAAATAGACATTCACAAAGAAATAAAGAAGTACAAATTGGTCAAAAAGTACAAATACAATCTCATTCTAACGTCTATTATTCAAAATCTTTGGGTAATACCCCGAATTGTTGTTGAAAACACTTGGTAAAATAAGAAGGAGAATTAAAGCCGACCATATAACAGATCTCATTCACTTTGTAAACTTTTTCCTTGAGTAACTGAGCAGCTTTTTTCAAGCGCTCTACCCTGATATATTCGTTCGGAGTCAGGTCTAATACTCCTTTTATTTTCCGATAAAAACTGGCACGGCTCATATTAAACTGCCCTGCCATATCTTCCACGATAAATTCGGAATTATCGAGATTTTCCTGCACGATACCATGCAGTTTTTTAATAAATTCTTCATCCGACTTGGTACGTACTATGCTGTTAGCACCGATAAACGGATTTTTCAGAAATGTTTCCCGCAGTTTTTCCCTGTTCTGCAGCAGATTAGCGATCTGCGCCATCAGCACCTCCAGAGAAAAGGGTTTATCAATATATGCATCGGCACCTGTCTCAAATCCCTGGACTTTAGATTCCACATTCACCTTTGCAGTGAGCAGGATCACCGGTATATGGCTGAATTCAATATCGAGTTTCACCCGTTTGGTTAATTCCAACCCATCCATCCCGGGCATCATAATATCGCTCACGATAAGGTTCACATTTTCCTCACGTAGTATTTCAAGCGCCTTTATTCCATTTTCTGCCGTTTTGATATGATAGTGTGAAGAGAGGAATTTTTCTTCAAACTGCAACAACTCCACATCATCGTCCACCAAAAGGATCGTATAAGTTGCTGTCGTTTTCTCCGGATTTACCCCTGGTTCTCTTCTTTCTGATTCTTTTTCTGTTTCAGTTCGCTCATTATCGACATCACCTATTGGCAGTGCAAGATGAAAACGGATCCATTCATCTCCATCTTCCAAAATCAGCGTTCCCTTATGCAATTCGGCCAACGATTTGGAGAGCGCCAAGCCGATCCCCGTACCGGCGGTTTTCCCTTCCCTCTCCTTATCGAGATGCACAAATGGTTTAAATATCTCTTTCCTGTATTCAGGGGGTATTTGCTCCCCATCGTTTTCGGTGAGCAGGTGAAACACTCCCTGTTCTTCAACGGTTTCAACATATGCCTTCATCCTTACACTACTATGGCAATACTTGATCGCATTGTTCAATAAATTACTGACTATTTTCAGGAAAGCTTCTTTATCCAGTAATACAAAAATATCATTGTCGGGTAAATCGAGTTCAAAGGTCAAATTTCGTTGCCTTGCCAAAGGGGTGAAACGCAGGAATGTTTCCCTGATCACTTCCGAAGCGTTCTGCCGGTGGAGGTTCAGGGAATAAGCATCGGATTCTGTCTTGCGAAAATCCAGCAACTGATTGGTCAGGTTGAGTAACCTATCGGTATTCTTGCTCATAATTTGCAGGTTTTCCTTCACATTATCGGATACCTGTTCAGTCATGATCACATGATCGAGCGGAGCCTTGATCAATGAAAGTGGCGTTCGTATCTCATGCGCCACATTGGTAAAGAAATCGATCTTCGAACGGTATAATTCCCGCTCCTTCTCCTGCTCAAAAATTCTCATTTTACGTCGCCGGGAACGTCGCTCCCGTATATTCAGGAAACGAAACAGCATCAAGACAGACAGCAAAAGCAACAGTAAATAAATAATATAAGCCCATCCGCTTAACCAAAACGGCGGACGTATTTGAATGGCAAGTGTTTTCATATTCGCCTCGTCAGCATTTGCTTCATCGCCATTCAATTTGACTGTAAGCTTATATTTCCCCGGCATCAGGTTTGAATATACTATATCCTGCTTATCTTTTATATGGATCCATTCTTTATCGAACCCTTCCAGTTTATATAAGATATTGTTGGTATTTAAGTTAGAATAATTGAGTACGGCATATTCCAACCGGAAAGAATTTTTACTATACGGCAAGATCAATTCATCGGTATAGAGAATACTTTCCTTTAATAAAGATTTCTCGTCTGTAGGACTTACCCGCTCATTCTTCACAAATAATTCCGTAAAGACTATGGGTACATCGCGTTTTAGTTCTCTAAACGCAGAAGGATTAAAACGCACAAAGCCATCGATAGAACCAAAATAGATCATTCCATTTGAAGCCCTGTAACTCGATTTATAATTGAATTGATTGGTTTTTAAGCCATTATCCACTGTGTAATTCCTGAAAGTTCCCGACACAGGATTATAGCAGACAAGTCCTGAATTAGTAGAGAGCCATAAGTTGGCATTATCGTCTTCGACTATTTGATACACCACGTCGTTTGGCAATCCCCGGGCACTGTTGAATGTAATAAATTCTTCAGCCTGTTTGTCGAAAAGATAAAATCCTCCGCCTTCCGTCGTAACCCACAAGTTCTTCCGGCTATCCTCAAAAACACTTGTCAACTTATTGTACAATATATTTCTTGTACCGGAAGGATCATACAGGAAAACATCCCACTCTCCGGTAGCAGGATCATAGCGGTAAAGACCTTTAGTGAAAGTAGATACCCATATCTTTCCTTCTGTATCTTCAAAAATATCCTGGATGTAAATTCCTTGAAATTCTTCAATCCGGGTAAAGTTGTTTTGGTCATAATTGTAAATATTCAGACCCGAAAGGTTGCCTATCCACAACGTATTCTGGCGATCTTTATGGATGGCAAAGGTGCTGTTGTGGCTGATGGAATTGGGATCATCCGACTGCAGGTAAGTAACCAGTTCCCCTGTCTTCAGGTTATACCGGTTCAATCCTTTCGAGAAAGTACCGATCCAGAAATAATCCCCATCGGCATATAGCGCATGGATATTCGTATAAAGCGATTGTAATACCGGCGGTAACGGTAAAAACTCATTCTTATCCGGATCGAACAAATTCAAGCCGCTATCTTCTGTTCCTATCCATATTTTTCCATCCGGAGCGCTGCAAAATTCACGTATACGACTACCTCTCATCCTGTTACCCTGTGCCACAGGATAGAATAACTCGAACTGATTATATTGATTGGAATAGTAATCAACTCCACCAAAAAACGAACCGATCCAAATCCCTCCTTCCCTATCTTTATAAATGGAATAAATTGCATTATCTGACAAAGAATTGGGTATATATCTGTTGTGGCGAAGATTTCCCACTTCCCTGGTTTCCGTATTATAGGTATAGAGTCCCGATTCACTACCGACCCAGATCGTCTGCGGATCAATTCTTGCCACGTAACGTGCAAATATTGGTTTACCATACGCATCTTCATTCAACAATATACGATGCGTCATGTTGACGGTATTTACACTTATGACACCTTTCGTTGAAGAAGCAATCAGCAACTGGTTATACTCATCAGCCACCACTTTCCATATCTCACCCGTATCATATACCAAATCAGGGTCATCGTTCAGTTGGAACTCAGACATCTCTCCCGTTTTTTTATCTATACGGACGAAAGGAAGGTTATAAGGGAACGCCCAAATGTAGCCTTCCCTGCCAAGGCAAAGGCTTATCAACTGCATCCCACCGGGCGACTGGGGAATAGGATAATAAGTGAGATCGTCTGTACTGAAATTATAACAAAAGACTCCTTTTTCCTCCACTGAAATCCACATGTCACCATCATTATCCAGTAAGATATCACTGACAACCCCGTCCATTGACAAATGATCGGGAGTAGTCTTTTCAAAACGGTTAAACTCCTCTCTGCGGGGATTGTATATATAGATTCCGTCATCAGTACCGACCCATAGATTATCGTTTTTATCCTGTAGTATCCGGTGAAACACGTTGTCTCTCAATTTTCCATCAGGAGAAAATTTAAAGACCTTGAATGAGCTGCCGTCAAAACGGTTCAAACCATCCTTTGTACCGAACCACATAAATCCCTGGTTGTCCTGAAAAATAGTATAAACGGTATTTTGTGACAGTCCGGTATTGATGTTATAATGCTTGAAGGAATAGCTCACGGGTGTTTGACTATTCACCGGCAGACAAAACAACTCTCCACTGCTCATCATCAACATAATGAACAACAAAATGATATAGTGTAAGTTCTGTTTTGTCTTCTTCATTGCGCTAAGTACACAAAATATATTTGATATATTGCGGAAATTATTCAAAAATTTTCGGACAACAAGATAAGTAAAATTTTTTATTTCCTCAGCACCGGTGTCTCGTATTGTTCTTCAATATATAACTTATCTACACCCTCAACTTTTTTAAATCCGGCTTTAGCGATATACATTTTTCTCGGATGGATATTTACTTCATCATTATGTGCATGGAACACAATCTGCAAGTCGCCTTGTTTGTCCCGGAACATGGCACTATGCCCTACCCCTACGAGCTTTCCCGGTTTTTGCAAAAGGGGATTGTCAGGATATTTTGTCCATTCCCCAAAAATCTCTGTTGCGGTGGCACAACCGATTCCATAAAATTGGCTTTCATAACTATTTGCAGAGTAGGTCATATAATATACGCCATTATGTTTCACAACAAAGGCACCCTCATTGACTCTGGGCCAGACTTGTTCCCACTCCTGAGAGACGTGAATGCAGGGGTGCAATGTTTCCGTTTTAATGGTCATCAAGTCATCCTCCAATTCTGCAACCCATATATTTAACCCGTCATTGAACCGGTCAAAAAACAGATAAGGGGTTCCATCATCGTCGATAAACAGCGAGTTATCAATTGTTTTTTCACCTTCCAGCATGGGTTTTTGTACAAGTTGTCTAAAGGGACCAAATGGCGAATCGGCCACTGCCACACACATATGTTCATCAGCTGAGTAATACATGTAAAACTTTCCGTTTACATAATACACTTCGGGTGCCCAAAACCATTTATCACCATATGAATTATCCTTATGTAATGCCAGTTCCGGCGCTTTTCCCCATTCTTTCAAATCATCGGAGGTATATACTTCTATACCGTCATCGGCATTGGTACCATAGGCATAATAGACATCATCATGCAACATAATGAACGGATCAGCCAATCTTACAGGGACTGCTCCGGGAATAGTTTCTTCCGGTTTATCGGTTCCATTACACGACAATATTATAAAGAACATACATATACACAGCAGATACCAGTCTTTTTTCATCTCAAGAGTAATTAAAAACCTTCCTGACCCGAAGGCCAGAAAGGTTTATCATTCTGTTAATAATTAGGATTTTGTTCAATATTGGGATTATTATTTACCTCATCAGAGGGAATGGGTAATCGGCTGTGACGCCCGATCACGAAATTGTTGAAATCGGGATCACGCAATTTTAATTCATCTATTCCCGCCTGATTGTCAACCAATCCCCACCGTTTGATATCAGCCCATCGTTGCCCTTCGGTGGCCAACTCAAGCGTTCTCTCCATCTGTAAACGCTTCAGGAAAGCATCCTTACTGGAAGTGGCAGCAGAGTGATTCACTGCCAACACAGGCATATTTACCCTTGCCCTTACACGGTTGACATGAGCCACGGCATCCGAGACACTTCCTCCGGACTCAACGATACATTCGGCATACATCAACAATACGTCGGCAAACCGGATAAGCCGTACATTGGTGGGATTGTGGTAATCATCAAAATCGCGAAAATGTTCCGAACTGTATTTCCGGTAAAATACGCGCCCTCTCCAGTTATCCCTGTTCCATGTGGCTTCATTGCTGACCTCTCCATATATCCGTTCGTTATCCGGAAAATCCAAATGCTGTTCGCTATAAAATGCGGTGTATCTCAAACGGATGTCATAAGCGTCATTCAGGTCTTTCTCTTTCTTGAATTCGGTCACAAGCCACGGACGGATTTCACCGTCGGTCCAACCTATTCCGGGAGGCGCAAAAAACTGCCCACGATTAAGTCCCAGATTTGGATCTACATCAAAATCGCCATCTCCCGCAGGTGCTTTATTCACATCGGAATACTGTATTTCGAACACAGACTCGACATTGTTTTCGGTATTGCTCCTGAAATTATCGGCATAATTGACGGTAAGATCGTAATATTTCTTTCCTTCACCTTCCACTAACCATTGCAAATCGCTTTTGGCTTCGTTCCATTGGTGCAATTGCATATAACATTTTGCCCTTGAAGCCAGCGCCGCTCCTTTTGTAGCACGTCCCTTATTGGCAGCGTTCCACTCTTCGGGCAACAACTTTTGGGCTTCGGTAAAATCACTGATTGCCTGTTGATATACTTCGGTGCCGGTATGACCTTCGGGTTGCATTCCCGGTGTGGATGGTTCCAACACGATGGCCAGACTCTTATTCTCTCCTCCCCACAACAATGCCAGGTTATAGTAATAGAGTCCTCTCAAAAAATAGGCCTGCCCGAGTATTCTCTCTTTGTCGCCTTCATTGGCAAACGGTATATCAGGAACGAATTGCAATACCTGATTAGCCCTGAATATAGCTTCATAGCAATCTCTGTATGTCCATCTATTCCCTTCCCAGAAATTGTAGTTATTATACCTGAAATCAGTCCATTCTTTTAATTCCGCCCAGGGACTCTGGCTAAAGCCCTCGTCCGAGGTAAGGTCTAAACGGAACCATAACCACCGGCTATATGTACCGGGTTTATAGAACATATTGTACACAGCATTGATGCCATATTGTGCATCGGTCTCCGTTTTCCAGAATGTAGCCTGTGTGATGGTATTTGGATTGTCCACAGTCACCTCACATGCATTCAACAAGAAAACAGCGAATAATATATATATGATTTTTTTCATTGTAATAAGTTTTCTGAGGATTAGAATGATATTTGTGCTCCAAAAGTTACGCCATAGGGATTAGGAAAATATCCCCCGTCATAGCTGCGATCCCAGATATTGGTATTGAGGAACTCGGGATCCAGCCCCTTATAGGAAGTAAACGTGATCAGATTTTGTGCGTTCACATATACCCGGACACTCTCGAAAGTTTTGCCAAGTATTGCTTTCGGCAGGCTGTATCCAAGTGCTATCTGTTTTACTTTCAGATAACTTCCGTTCTCTAACCAACGATCCTGATCTCCCCGCACGTTACGGGAATCAGCATAGATGGGACGTGGATCTTTCGCATTCGGGTTTTCCGGAGTCCATGGGTCATAACTTGCGCGATAATTGGAATTGTCGTCAAAACGGTCAAACGCGCTTCGCGGACCATTGAACGACTTATGTCCAAATGCGCCTCCCATCTGGATCTGAAGGTCGAAATCCTTGTATTCAAATCCAAGATTCATTCCCAATTCAAATTTAGGAATGGTTGATCCGAGATGTTGCCTGTCCGCATCCGTTATTATTCCGTCATCATTAGCGTCCACGTACCTTACATCACCCGGTTTTGCATCGGGTTGAATAATTTTACCTTCACTATTGGTGTGGGCAGACACTTCTTCCTGGGTACGGAATAAGCCGTCGGTTTTGATCAGATACCATTCACCTATCGGCTTTCCGGGAATGGATTTCGTATCCCATTGAGTGAATCCTTCTTCCAGATTATAGGCAATATCCTTGATCTTATTCTTCAGGAAAGAACCGTTTAAATTCACACTGTATCCAAAATCTTTATTGATCCTGTCACGCCATGTGGCAGAAAGTTCCAGACCTGTATTCTGCAGGGTGACAGCATTGACATAGGGATCACCACCATTATTGCCGGTCACCATCAGAATCTGCATAGGAGCGAGTACGTCTCTTGTTTCTTTGAGGAAGTAATCTACCGACAGGTTCAAACGGTTATTCAATATAGCGGCATCGAATCCGGCATTTACCTGGGTCAATTTTTCCCATTTCAGGTCATTATTTGCCAATTTGATCTGTGTCATACCGGTATGCACATTCTGGTCTACACCAAAAACCGCCTGGGGGAATGTAGTAATAAACGAGACCCAATCCCATACTCCGATATTTGAATTACCCAACATTCCGTAGTTGGCCCTTATTTTGAGATCGTTTATCCATGATGACTCAAAGAAATCCTCATTACTGATCCTCCATCCCGCAGATATGGAAGGAAAATATCCTACCCTATTATCAGGAGAAAATTTAGATGATTCGTCACGACGCATGGTGAAACTCAACAGGTATCTTTCGTCGTAATTGTAGTTTACACGGCCGAATACCGAAAACAGTTTCTGTAAATCCCTGTAATTCCCAGTCTTTGGATTCGAGAGTGCGGCATCGAGCGTATCAAAATAGTGACCGTCGCCTGTCATCAACACATCGTTCTTGGTACCCCAGATTTGCTCATAAGTAGAGGTAAAAAAGCTTGTACCCAATACGGCAGAGATATCGTGTTTACCAAATTTCTTATTATACTCCAATGTATTATCAAATACCAATCCCCGGTATTGAGCCTGGTTTTTATTCAGGGAAGACGGGTCATACGGTTGATTATACGTCCAATACCCCAATTTCCGCAAATAAGAGTGCTGGTCATTACTAAAATCGAAACCGAAATTAAACCTGTATTTCAACGTCTTCAGCACTTCCAATTCAGTAAAAGCATTCCCCCTGATACGCAGGTTGCTATTCTTGGTTTCTGTAAAATCTTCCTTGGCAAAAGGATTTGTGCCGAAAGTAACATCCCGGCTTCCATCACCGTAACCGTAACCACCCCTGGCAGCATTGTTCTCGTCGTATATTGAAATCGTAGGGAGCATACGATATACATCAACGATAGGATTCGTATCCAGTTCATCTACCGCGAAATGACTTAACGTAATATTTTCTCCGATACGGAAGGTAACATTGTCCCCAAAATCACGTGAAGCCGATGTGTTCGACCGCAATGTGAAACGCTCACTCTTCGTTCCGATAGTCGTTCCCGAATTGTTCTGGTAGTTGCCTGAAATAAAATAGCGGCTTCCGTTATTACCGCCGGAGAAAGATATATTGTGGTCCTGTACGATACCGGTCTTAAACACCTCTTTCTGCCAATCGGTATTTCCTTCGAAATGGTTGGCCGGCTGACGGCCGGCATTGGCAAAGGCCATATCGTTCAGTTTAATCCACTGATCCCGGTTTGTAAGGTCGTATTTGGGCAACCATTGCACAGTGGCACGCGAAGAGACATCGATCTTCATCTTTCCCTCTTTCCCCTGTTTGGTAGTAATAATAATTACCCCGTTACCGGCTCTCGATCCGTAAATGGCAGCGGCAGAAGCGTCTTTCAATACCTGGATACTTTCAATGTCGTTAAAATTGAAATCCCTGTTGGCTCCGGCGACTATCCCATCGACCACATATAACGGAGTACTGGTTCCGAATGTCCCTGTACCACGAATTTCCACTTTTCCTTCCCTGCCCGGTGCACCGGCAGTACGGACGTTTACCCCGGGAAGAGTGCCCAACGCATCACCCACCGTACCGGTGACGATGGTATTTTTCATTTCGTCAGGGTTAAATACTGAAACAGAGCCCGTCAAGTCAGCCTTTCGGATTGTCTGGTACCCGATCACAACCACTTCTTCCAATAACTCCGTATCTTCTTCTAAGGTAATATTCACGGTTGTTCTTCCGTTAAGAGAAATAACCTGAGTTTTCATTCCCACATACGACACTTCGAGTGTAGCAGTTGAAGATACATTCTGTAAAGTAAAATTACCGTCCATATCGGTAATAGTTCCGGTAGAAGTGCCTTCTACCTGCACCGTTACGCCTACCAGTGGTTCTCCTTTGGTATCCGTAACCACACCTCTCACGGTAATTCCCTGTGCATACAAACATAAGGATAATGTCCACATCAGTATGAACACAACTCCTTTCGATAAATTAAAAACTTGCTTTTTCATTCTCACATTTTGCTTAGGTTATAAATTAAGAAAAGATTTGTAAAAAAAATGCCAATCAGACGCTTTTTTCTCTATTGTTAAAAGGAATAAATGTATTTCCCTCGGTTGGAATAGATTAATGCATCGCCTCTCATTTTTCCACATTATAGTGGCAAAATAACTCTCTTTTTTACACTTGCTATATCAGAATCGTCTCAAAATGTAATAGAAATTTATCATAAATTCACATATAAATGATTGATAACCGTTTATGGATTATAGAAAATTGCCGAATCAATGAATGATGACCGTAAAAAACTTTAAAATCCTTTTACTCTCATTGCTAATTCACTGCTATTTATGGAATGAATTTTATATTAATTGAGACTATAATTACATACAATTAGCCACGATCATCTTATTTTTGTATTTATAACATGAAATTGATTTGAAATGATTAAAGCACATTTATTAAAATTATTAATTATCTCTATTTTAATTTTGTCGTGTAGCAAAAGCGAAACCAAAGGTGATAATAATTCAAACGGGGATAAACCAGTGGAAATACAATTGGATATACCCTTTGCCGATCCTTTTATATTACTGCATGAAGGTACCTATTATGCCTATGGAACAAGCTCTGACAGTGGTTTCGAAGTTTATTCTTCCACCGGACTTGACACATGGCGAAAACATTCCCAGTTTGCCCTATCAAAAGAGAATTCGTATGGCAATAAATGGTTCTGGGCTCCTGAAGTCTATTATAATGATAAAAATAATACTTTTTATCTATTTTATTCGGCAGAAGAACATATATGTGTTGCCACCTCTGATTCACCATTAGGACCTTTTACTCAAAAAGATAAGGTTCCTATGAGAAGTGAAAAATCAATCGATTCGTCTGTCTTCATTGATGATGACGGGAAAGCATACATTTACTTTGTTCGTTTTACAAATGGCAATGTGATTTGGATGGCCGAGTTGAATGATGACTGGCTTACATTGAAGGAAGAGACACTTCAAAAATGTTTCGAAGTGTCACAGGTTTGGGAAACTGCCATGGCGAGAGTTGTGGAAGGGCCATCCGTATTTAAACATGAAGATAAATATTACATGCTATATTCGGCGAACCACTATGAAAGCCAGAACTATGGCGTTGGATATGCTACCGCCGATTCGCCCAATGGCACATGGGAAAAAGCAGATGAAAATCCCATATTGCAAAAACCACAAAATACGATTGTAGGCAGTGGTCATGGAGCGATGTTCAAGGACAAGGAAGGAGAATACAAATATGTTTTTCACGCACATAATAACACGTATAACATACATCCACGTCTCATGTATATAACTGATATGTCTATCTCCAATCAGAAAATTACAATGGATAAGAATAAAATAATCAAACCAAAAGAAATAAAATAAAATTACCAATACTATGATAAAAAACACATTTCTCAGTTGCTTTTTACTTGTCGCCACGGCACTCAATAGCTGTGAGTCCTCACCCGAAAATAACGGTAACTGCGGCGATCGTGAAAAAGGGGATCCCGTGAATGGAATTCGTATAGCCTGGGATTACAGTTCGTTACAACAACTCGCCCCAAAGGGTGGATACCCGCGTTTACTCCGTCTGACAGATAACTCCATTGTGGTGGTATCGGAAGATTACGAGGGGAACTCTTTTCTTATCAGAAGTTATGATGAAGGAAAATCCTGGAGTATGCCTTTTTCTATTTTTCCAAGATCTACGGTTTCCAATACAATCGTCAATAAAGCGAATCCGGAAATAATCCAACTAAAAAACGGAGATATATTGGTCGCTTGCAACTACCGCCCAGTAATAGAGGAGAGAACTCCTTTTGCCATTGCTATAAGGAAAAGCAGGGATAACGGGGAGACCTGGGATGACGAAAAAGTGGTTTACGAGGCTCAACCAAGATTTAGAGATGGGTGTTGGGAACCCTCTTTCCTTCAACTCCCTGATGGAGAAGTACAAATATACTTTGCGAATGAAGCTAAATATACAAATTCTGATGAACAAGAAATCTCAGTGATCAGTTCCAATGATAACGGGGAAAGTTGGACAACATTAAAAACAGTATCATTCCGTGCAAACAGACGCGACGGAATGCCGGTTGCCAGGGTAATAAATGATGAAATTGTGGTGGTTATCGAAGACAATAAGGACGACCGTTTTAAACCTTATACTGTAAGATGCAAAATTGGCGATAACTGGTCTTCTCCTGTCCCGGGTGATTCTCCAAACCGTGAATATGCTTTGGCAGATAAAATCCCGGACAATATTTATCTGGGAGCACCTTATCTTTTAGTGTTACCTTCCGGGGAGACCCTTATATCATATCAAACAAATGAAAACAGAAATACTGATTGGGAACTTTCTACTATGGAAGTTGCCATTGGGGATAAAACGGCACGTAAATTCATAAAGCGCTCCCAACCATTCCCCGCAACCCTCAACGAGCAGGCTAAATGGAATTCCATCGCATTGTGGGATAACAACACAATTGTCGCTTTAGCTTCCACTGATATAAAAAACGGAGCAATATCTCCATGGTTGATAAAGGGATATATTCTCTCAGACATAAAAGTAACAGAAAAAATGATTACAGCATATCCCCTTTTTGTCGGTTCACAAAGTGAAGCGAATGTGAAAGCCGGAATAGGGGTAGATAATGATAATATCTATATCCAATGTATAGTCAGTGACTCGACCCCTGTCTCGGCCAGTCCAGGTAGTCAAAAAGGAGATGGAATTTATCTTTACGTTGATTCTGATAATTCTTCATTAAAGGCTCCTGACAAGGGGATTTATAAAATATGGTGTTCTGCCCAGGGTGAACAGGAATTATGGGAAGGAAAATGTGGAAAATGGGAGAAATCGTCTATCCAGGGAATAAAGATAAACAATCAAAAAACAAATGAGGGATATACTCTTGATTTCATCATTCCACGAAAAAACATTTCAACTTCAATGAGTCCTACTATACGATTAGGATTAGCTCTGTCAAACTATTCAACTCAATATAACGGAATAGTCGAGCTAATAGCACATGGAACAGACTTGGAGTCAAGAAGCTGGATAAAGATAGAATTGAATTAGCCTATTACGAGGGGTTATAGCTTTGCGTCACAACCCCTCGTTTTATTTTATTTGATTTTACTTCAATTGAACAACTTTCGAATAGATGCCCTGGTCCGCTCCTTAGGTAAATTTATTTTCGGTTACCACATCTTTGGTTCGGGATGATACGGTACCTTTCCGTCCTGAATTTATATTCACTATACGCTTGGAAATAGTTCAATTTTCATGTACTTTTGCTTTTACATATCACATTAAAAAATTTAATAAGATGGTTGCCGAATCATAGGAAAAACTAAACAGGAAACACATCGGAGGTCCTGTATTTTTCATCAATTAAAACTATACAGAGTATGGAACAACACGGAGAAATTATACTCTATCAACCGAATGAAGAGATAAGACTGGAAGTACGGCTGGAAAATGAGACGGTATGGCTTACTCAACAACAAATAGCAGAACTATTTGGAGTAAAGCAACCGGCTATATCTAAACATTTAAAGAATATATTTAGTAGCGGAGAACTACAAGAAAGTTCAGTTCATTCCATTTTGGAATATACTGCCGCTGATGGAAAAATTTACAAAACCGCAAAAGATCTGGGTAAAAGGCTTTTTGCTTTTTCTAAACTGGATATCAATGCCAAGTTAATCATACCCAAAGAATAAAGCCGAAACCATAATCTTTCTTCGTATAAATTTTAATACTGATATAAATTCCATATTTATCGCCGATTGCCGATAATGGATAACCATAGACAAAAAGCGACCGGAGAGTGCCCCCTGGTCGCCAACTATTATATATCGCTGCAGCATATCGCTACAATTCGTCTTCAATTGCCCTGATCTTTTTCTCCAATAAAAGCAATTCAGATTTAATCCTTTCCACTTTCTGATTCATATCATCCAGCAGATAATTCCCTTTTTTGGAAGAAACTGAGAGGAATCCGATATTGTTTTCGTAGGTCTGCAATTCATTCTTTATACGCTCATACTGACGTACCAGCTTTTCACGTTCCCTGAGAAGCTGGCCTTGTGAATTATCCGACCTTGCCATATCGGAAATCGTACTCTTGTATGCTTCCAGTTTCCGGTCGGCCTTACCGATATTCAGTCTGTCGAACTGGGCTTCCGTCGCATCATAAAACTCCTTATAAATACGGTCCTTCATCTTATAAGGCACATGACCTACCTCATACCATTCATCCATTAACTCGTGCAACTTAGTCAGAGCCTCATCCGCCTCCGGGGTAGTATCCAGTTGATTTATCTTCTTAATAACCGCTCTTTTTTCATCGAGATTCTTTTGCTCCTGTTCATATTGCGATGAAGTATGTAATTTCTTCTGTTCAAAGAAGTAATCACAAGCTGAGATAAACCGTTTCCAGATACTATCGACATATTTGTGCGGAATAATACCAATGGTTTTCCATTCTTTCTGGATTTCGATCATTTCCCGTGTCGTATTTTTCCAGTCATGACTATCCTTAAGGGCTTCAGCACGTTCACAAAGGACAGTCTTTTTTTTGAGATTCTCTTCCATCTCTCCCCGAAGAGATTTGTAGAACTCGTTTTTACTTCTGAAAAAGAAATCACAAGCAGCCCGGTAACGTTTATAGATCTTTGTATTCCATTTTCTGGGAACAAATCCTATCTGACGCCATTGCAACTGTATATCAAGAACTTCTTTTACTTTGTTATTCCAGTCTTTTACCGATTTAAGCTGGTTGTAATCAATTGCTTCAAGCTTCTCACAAAGTGCCGTCTTTAATTCCAGGTTTTCATTCTCTTTCTCTCTCAGCTGTTCAAAATGAGCCTGATACTTTTTATTAATCTGGGTGGATGCTTCTTTAAAGCGGTTCCATATCTCTTCCCGGTCTTTCCTGGAAACAGGGCCAACTTCTCTCCACTCCTGATGCAGGTTTTGCAATTGATGGAAAGCTGAAACCACATCCAACTCATCATTGAGTCTCTCCGCAGCTTCACACAACTCTGTCTTTATCTCAAGATTTTTCTTGAAATCATATTCCCTGAACTCATTATTGATACGTACCAGATCATAGAATTTTTCCACATAGCGCTGATATGACTTCCATAACTCGTTCACCTTGTCCTGAGGCACCAGTTTAATGTCATTCCACTCCTGCTGAAGTGATTTAAACTCCTGGTAGATCTTATTGAAATCCTCTTGCCCTTGTGGTTCGGTCAGGACTTTGATTTGCTCAATAATAGCCAGTTTCCTGGCTACATTTTTCTCTTTCTCGGCATCTTCTTTTGCGAGGATATCCGCCCGTTTTTCCTTTATTTTCTGAATTAATTCTTTTCCTTCGGTATAAATTTCCGATTCTTTTCCTATGAAATCAATCTCTTCTCCCCCATTTGAAAGGAATTCCTGTTTTTGTGATTCCGTCTCGTTTCGCAAAGATCGATAGAATTGATTTTTATACTCATCCACATCTTTGCGTTTGGGATTTTCGGAGTTCAATAGATCACGCAGGTGACGTACAATCTCTTCAACGGGAAGCAAAGTAACTGAAGTATCCTCTGAAAGAGACTCATCATCGGTATCTTCTTCCTCATCTTCTTCTGAATCTGCGATACCATTGCCGTCATCCAGATCATAATCAATAGTGGAATGTTCTTCTTCTGTAAGATCTTTCTCCTCCGGTTCCTCAACAGATTGATCTTTCCCCTCCGATTCCTCAACAGATTGATCTTTCCCCTCCGGTTCCTCAACAGATTGATCTTCATTGTCTTGTTCTTTCGCAACAACTTCTTCCGCAACAGTAGTGGTTTGTGTAGTTACCTCTTCAGACGTAATTTTCCCCGTCTCCGGCAGATCGTTTTTTTCGGGTTCTTCTACAGCAGGAGTCTCAGTTTGAGGGATCTCTACCGCTGAATCCTTTGCCGGGAGTTCAGACTGCAGGTCTTTATTATTTTGTTCTTCATTAACAGGTAATTTCTCGTTGTCAAGATTGTTTTTCGTATCCATCAGTAGTCCCCTCAGTTTATTCAGGCTTTAAGCCTATTTCAATTTTATTCTTTTTAAAACAAGATAGCAGTTTTTATCATTCGACTACCCTTTGCAAAAGTAATACAAATTAACGCAATATTTTTGGGATTTCATACGATTAGTTTATTTTTTTCATTATTGTGTATGGAATATTTGCGATAAGCTTAAGAGCAGAAGACAAGTTTACTTGAATTATGCCATAGCGAGCAAATATCTAACTTTAGTGAACTCGCAATAATTATGTTTCTTTTTTAGAAGTTTTTTTCTGCTCGTTTCATACGATTAGTTTATTTTTTTCAGAACCAAGAGTCAAGACTATTTTAGAATAAAGAATAAAGAACAAGGAATAAAGACTTTTTTATTCCTCAATTATCAATCTCATTAATCTTATTATCACATTAGTCTCATTGGCACATTGGCACATTATCAAATCACCATTACTTGTCCCGATTTATCGGGATCAATCCACTATTTTTCCCTGAAAAAGATATTGATGGGCGTGCCGGAGAAATTCCAGTTTTCCCGCATTCTGTTTTCGACAAACCGTTTATAAGGTTCTTTAACCCACTGCGGCAGATTGCAGAAGAAAACAAATGAGGGTACTTGTGTATGGGCCAATTGAGTGATATACTTGACCTTTATAAATTTACCCTTGTTAGATGGAGGTGGTGTCCTCTCAATAATTGGCAGCATCACCTCATTTAACTTACTGGTAGGTACTTTGCGCTTTTTATTCTGATATACTTCTTTTGCCGTATCCATCACCTTGAGAATTCTCTGTTTAGTGAGTGCCGATCCGAAGATTATCGGAAAGTCGGTAAACGGTGCCAGACGTTCACGGATTGCGTTCTCAAAAGTCTTGATCACAATGTTATCCTTCTCTTCCACCGTATCCCATTTATTGACGAAAACAACTAATCCCTTCCGGTTCTTCTGTATCAATGAGAAAATATTCAGATCCTGGCTTTCAATGCCACGGGTTGCATCGAGCATAAGAATACATACATCGGCATTTTCTATCATCCTAATGGAACGGATTACAGAGAAATACTCCAGATCTTCCGTCACCTTCCCTTTTTTGCGGATACCGGCAGTATCGATCAGATAGAAATCCATACCGAATTTATTGTAACGCATATTGATGGCATCACGTGTAGTACCGGCCATATCGGTTACAATGCTCCGGTCTTCTCCAATCAGAGCATTGACCATAGATGATTTTCCGGCATTGGGACGACCGACTACGGCAAATTTGGGAATATCATCCAATTCTTCCTCAGTGTTGACTTTGGAAAACAATGTAAGGATATGATCCAACAGGTCACCGGTTCCCGAACCATTAATAGCAGAGATACTGAATGGATCGCCCAATCCAAGGGAATAAAATTCTGCCGACTGGTGTCCCAGATCGAAATTATCTGATTTATTGGATACCACCACCACAGGTTTTCCTGATCTACGCAATATCTGCGCCACACTTTCATCAAGGTCGGTCAGCCCATGCATCACATCCACCACAAAAAGGATCACATCTGCCTCTTCTATAGCTATCCGAACCTGCTTATTGATCTCATCTTCCATTACATCATCGGAATTCACGACCCAACCACCGGTATCGACCAATGAAAATTCCTGTCCGCCCCAGATTACTTTTCCGTACTGACGGTCACGCGTGGTGCCTGCAGTTTCCGTTACTATGGCCTGCCGACTTTGTGTCAACCTGTTAAAGAGGGTGGACTTTCCCACATTGGGTCGTCCTACTATCGCTACTAAATTTTGCATATTTTTTTTAGAAGTTGAGAAGTTAAGAAGTTAAGAAGTTGAGAATGAATTGCAAATCGACGTAATCAAATCATCACATCAACAAATCTTCACATTAGTCTACTAACCGGTACCCGAATGTTTTCAGCATATTATCGCGGTTCCGCCAATCTTTCTCCACCTTCACATAAAGCTGCAGAAAAACCTTTTTTTCAAAGAACCGCTCGATATCCTTTCGGGCCATCGTACCCAGTTTTTTCAACGATTCGCCCTTGTGTCCGATCACAATGCCTTTTTGAGAATCACGTTCTACCAATACAATTGCCCTGATCCGGATTATATCATTTTCTTCTTTAAATTCCTCCACGACAACCTCAATAGAATAGGGTACCTCTTTCTGATAAATGAGTAACGCCTTTTCCCGGATAATTTCAGTGACAAAAAAACGGGCGGGCTTGTCGGTAAGTGCATCTTTCTCAAAATAAGGGGGTGAATCCGGCAAAAGTTCCAGGATACGCTTCTGTACCACATCTACATTAAAATTATTCAATGCCGAGATGGGATATATTTCTGCCTTGGGTAACAGCTCCTGCCATTGTGCTACCATTTTCTCTAATTCATCCTGATTGGTCTGGTCTATTTTATTGATCAATAGTAGAATTGGAAGATTCAATCGTTGCACCTTGCCCAGGAATTCGTCATTCTTATCTATTTTCTCCACCACATCAGTCACATAGAGCAACACATCGGCATCGTCCAACGCCGATAAAGAGAAGTTCAACATTGATTCCTGCAGCTTATAATTGGGGCGTAATACTCCCGGAGTATCAGAATAGACTACCTGATATTCGGGCGTATTCACAATACCGATAATACGATGACGCGTAGTCTGCGACTTTGCAGTGATAATAGAGATTTTCTCTCCTACCAGCCGATTCATCAATGTAGACTTTCCGACATTGGGATTACCCACGATATTGACAAAACCGGAACGATGCGTATTTTTCGACATATATATACCTTTTAACCACTCAACCACTTAGGCACCTAACCACCTATTCACTTCCCATCATATCCCCACTTCAGGTAAACGCTTCCCCAGGAGAAGCCTGCCCCAAAAGCAACAAGGATAATGTTATCCCCTTTTTTCAGTTTAGGCTCCCACTCCCATAAGCAAAGCGGGATGGTACCCGCACTGGTATTTCCGTAACGTTCAATATTGATCATCACTTTTTCACGGGGTAATCCGGTACGGTCTATCGTTGCATCGATGATACGCATATTGGCCTGATGGGGAACCAGCCAATGCACATCGTCAGCAGTAAGGTTGTTGCGTTGCATAATATTCAACGAGACCTCAGCCATCCGTGAAACAGCGTGCTTAAATACTACCTTCCCATCCTGGTGTAAAGTATGCTCCGAATTCTGTACTGTTTCGTGGGTAGCGGGGAATTTACTCCCGCCGGCTTTCAGATGCAACGGCTGGTACCCTACTCCATCTGAATGGAGCTCCGCATCGATGATGCCGATATTCTCTTCGGTAGGTTCTATCATCGCCGCTCCTACCGCATCGCCGAAAAGGGGACAAGTAGTACGGTCTTTATAATTGGTGATGGACGACATTTTATCACCCGCCAACAGAATAATCTTTCTGTACTTGCCTGTCTGGATAAGACCGTTACAAATCTCCAGACCATACACAAATCCTGAACAAGCTACCTCCATATCGAAACAAAAGGCGTTTTTAATCCCATTATCCTCAGCAACGATTGAAGCCGCCGAAGGAAAGATATGGTCGGGAGTAGAAGTAGCGAAGATTACAGCATCGATCTCCTCAGGAGCGGTATTTGTTTTCTCCAATAACTCTTGTACTGCAGCCGTGCCCAATACTGAAATACCCTGCTGTTCACCTTTTAGGATCCGCCGTTCTTTTATCCCCACCCGGGTCATGATCCACTCATCGGAGGTATCTACCATAGTAGATAGCTCCTCATTGGTGAGGATATAATCCGGCACTTTGGCTGTGATCCCGGTAATTACGGCGTTTAATCGTCTCATCGTCGTAAAATAATTATTAAAAAGACCCTGAAATGCAATATTTTGACGTTTCAGGGCCTACTATTTCTGTAAAATAAAGGATTATTATGCCGTCACGTCTTTTTCAATAGCCAATTTACCTCTGTAGTAACCACATTCACCGCATACGGTGTGATAAATGTGCCATGCTCCACAGTTGGGACAGATTGCCATAGTAGGCAGTTTGGCATGATCGTGTGATCTTCTTTTTCCTTGTCTTGCAGAAGACTGTCTTCTTTTTGGATGTGCCATTTCTATATTTGGTTTTTAATTGTTTATATGCTCAATTTTCTTCCAGATTCAATCCTTTGAGTGCATCCCAACGGGGATCGTTGTCCTGAGATTCTTCTTCATCTGAGAAATCATCATCCTGGATATCTCCGTCGTCATCATCGGCATCGTCCGTACTGACAGCCCGATGCTTACGTAACTTCGAGGATACCACCCTATTACACTCTCCTGCCGGGTGTACATGTTTGATAGGAATGGTCAAGGCTATAAATTCATACAGGAACCAGGCAATATTGATCTCTCCTTCCTCCTCGGGGATAATCACAATTTCGTCGCTTTCCTCAGAATATTCCTTACCGAACTTCACGATCAACCGGCTCTGCGTATCCACATCTAAATTCATATCATCCAGGCACCGGGTACAAGGTACCTGAACCACTCCTTTAAGATCGAAATTGAATTCGAAAGTGGATGACGTTTTCCGTACTTTAACCGTCACCTTTACATTACCTTTCCGCACTTCGTCACCATCAATGGCTTCGAAGAATTTCCTATCCAATTCATACTCAAAAGTATGGACTCCCTCGGAAAGATTTTTCAGGGAAATATTGTACAAACTAAATTTTGCCACGTTTTTTCCTCAAAATAAAGCGGTGCAAAGATAGTAATTTTTTCTTTACCCCGCCTGTTTTCGGTTAATATATTTATCAATTACTAATTACCAATTACTAATTACCAATTAGTCTTGATTCTAACAGTCTTGGCTCTTGGTTCTTGACTCTTAGCTCTTAATTTTTCACTTTTAATTCTTAATTCTTAACCGCTTCTCTTACAATCTGCTGCATCTTCTCGAAGTTTTCCTCGAGGCTTTTCAACAGTTTGAATTGTGCTTCAGTTCGCACCAGATTATGTTCCGGATAGGCAATCTTATAATAGGTATCCCCATCGATATAATCTGTAAAGAAACGCACTGTCTGCATGTAAGTAAGCAATTTTGCTCCAAAGGCAAGGTTGGCTATCTCCACATCGGTGAGGAAGGACGCTGCATTTTTCAGATAACCTCTGGCGTAAGCTTCAAAAATATCCAGATCGACAGATACATTATCGAGGTTCTTATCGTCTTCTGCACCGGTATTGGCTCCCGTACGGATAAAATCACCAAAGTCGGAAAGCACATAACCCGGCATTACGGTATCCAAATCCACTACACAAAGTACCTGATCATTTTTATCAAATAAAATATTATTCACTTTGGTATCGCAATGGTTAATGCGCTTGGGCAGCTTGCCTTCACGGTGTAGTTTCTCCGCCTTGCACATCTCTTCTGCACGGTCTTCAATTTCCTTCACCAATTCCGCTACCTTATCCAATCGTCCTGCCCTGTTCGCCTTCACAGCCTCACGGAATGTTTCCAGTCGAACTTCCATATTATGAAAATTCGGAATAGTCTCAAACAACGGTTTTCCCGGTAGATCTGCCAACATTTTCTGGAAATCGCCGAAAGCCATTCCCGCGCGGTATGCCAATTCGGGATTGATTTCATCATAGCTTTTGCTCTCTTTGATAAAATCCATGACTCGCCAGTAATCACCTGCAGTATCCTGATAATAAAGAGCCCCATCGAGTGTAGGGACCAAAGTTAGTACACGGCGATCCACATCGGTGATACCTTGCGCTGTAAGTTTTTTACGGATATGTTCTGTCACCCTTTGTATATTGTCCTGCAGTTCGTGTACATTCTTGAATATATGGTGGTTGATCCGTTGTAACACATATTCTTTATCACCCGCTATCACTTTATAAGAATCATTGATATGTCCTTTACCAAGCGGTTTTATCTCCACATTAGCATCGTCACCAATAAATTGAGTGACGATTTGTTGTAGTTTGTCCATTTCTTCCATTTTATATGTTTTGCGTTTTTAATTTTTCGTTCCTCACTCTGACTCTGCACTTTTCCACTTTTCATTCCAGCTCCAACTGTCCAAAGAATTGAGGAACATGGAAATTCGGTTTAGGCAGATCAATGGGATTCCAGCTCAGGAAATGTGGCTCAGGTGTTTCATCTCCACATTTATAGAAGTTAGCCATTATTTTTTGTCCCGAAAGCGATTCCTGGGGGTCAAACCCCATAGCACTTTTAGGAATTTCCAAATACATACTCCAATCACTCACCTGCCGGCCTCCTTCATATCTATGACAAACAGTGCCATACCTGAAAATAGAAGGCATCTCACGGGTCTGGTCCTCACCCTTCCCCTTTGCTTCGTTCTGCCGGGAAAGTAATACTCCCAATATATTACATTCGAAATTGCGATATATGCTTTCTCCTTCACGTTGCATAAAGAATTCTACGCAACTATCCTCCCATACTGATCCGAAATCTTCGGTATTTGCCGCACGGACAGCTTCCCCGATTACCATATAGTAAAGGTAGAGCATTTCTCCGTCATGTGCCACCCGCACAGTGACGGGCAAGGTTTTCGGGAAATCTTCTTTCCAGTTGACCTGATCGATAGGCGCTTCCGCCCCGGCTTCGTGAAGTATTTTTATCTTATCGAATATCGTTTCAAGTTGTGAAACATTTTGTCTGGGTACCTGTAATGTTCTCATGAATGTTTTATACGATTTCTCTTAATTTTTCTCAAAGGTATTCTTTTTAACGAAAACGAGCAAAATATTGGTTTCAAAAAATGTATAATTCTGGATGTCAAGTTAAGGAAAACTACCCGATTATATAATTTATTGAGGTTTATTTTGTGAAATACTCATATTAATTAGGGGTGGTTCAAACCCTAAGGAAGATATTCCTTTTGTACATTATCCATAGAATCAGATAGATAATTATTGCATTCACCACCGCTATCCACACCGGATACCAATTGCCAATATACTGTTCCATCCCATGAAAAAGAGATTGACCAATACAGCTGAAATTAATACACATTGCTAACATATAAGCGATAATTGAATTCATGCCATAGACTTTAAGCCACGTTAAATGTTTCCGGTGTCCTTTATAATCGATCCAATAATAGAATACACCCATCAGCAAGAAACAATACCCGCTGCTCACCAACACCATTGAACTGGTCCATATTTTTTTAATTACCGGCATCTGGTAATGCCACAACCAACCAGCCACGACCATAGCAACACCTATTCCCAGCAACAATTGCCATTTCTTCTTCGGATCGGTTTTCTTATCTTTCAGAATATGTCCGGCAAAAAGACCTGTCAGTACAGTTACGGCAAAGTTGAGACTACTGAGAATCCAGGTATCTGGGAGCAACTACTACTTCGCCGTTAACCACGCCCGCTCCATCACGGAAACGCCCCAAAACAGTCCTGTCGACCCATTCCGCGAGATTTGCATCCGGCGTATAATTACCACCGCCATAGTTCCCTACCGTCACAAACTGCATAACAGCCCAATAAAGAATGAGTAACCCTGCGGCAATTCCGACCTGTGTTTTGACTTTCGTATGTAAAAAGAGTATGGAAGAAACAAGGTATCCCACAGCTATACTCTGAAGTGTATTCGAAAACAAATAAACCCGGTTGGGGTCTAAGCCAAGCAGGTTACCCTGACACATCATCCCGAATATCCACAATAGAATAAATCTTTTTGTAATACGACGGTATATCGGTAATTTATTGGATTCTGACCTGTAACGCGACAAAGCAAATGGCATGGATACTCCCGCCATGAAAAGGAACAGAGGCATGACCAGGTCCCAGGGTGAAAATCCGGCCCATTCCACATGGGAGAAATTCCACAAAAACTTATCATACCATGATTGGTTTATCGGAGTACCCATCCGGTGTATGACTACTTCTAATCCCACCAAACAAAACAGATCAAAGCCGCGGAGTACGTCCAAAGATTCTAAGCGTTCTGATTTTTGTTTTTCCATCTTTGTAGAATATAGGATGCGTCTCAGCACAGCTCAAGTAAACTTGGCTCTGCATTCGACTTTCACTATCTTTGTATAAATACCTCTTGAAATCTCTTCCATGCTTTTAATAAAATAAAAACTATCCCACTATGTTCGCTTCTCAAATGTTAATTGTCAAAATTGATTATAACAAGAGAACCTAAAAGTAATTATTTTTTATCATCTATTTTCACCAGTGAAGAATAATTTTCCAGTTCAAAAACAAAATTATAAACTCCTGATCCTATATGTAATACCTGTACCCCGCCGGAATTTATGTGTTTTTCATGCGTAGCTTTCAACCAATCAGCGCCTTGATTCCTAATTTCGGTGATCGATTTTCCTGATTCATATATAAATTCCGGCGTTGAGGGTAGGGATATATTCCCCTCCTGTCCTTCCGGAATAACAATCTCCCAATTCACGGTTTTATCCGTTCGGCTCCATCTGCTTTTTATTTCTCCAAATATAGTTGATCGGCTCGCTTCTGCCCACTCTAGCCCGGGATCATCATTCCAAGTAAAATTCCTGGGTTCTATCGGATTATTTCTATGTCCCAACCCTGCAACTCCAGCGTAAAACCATTCGTCAAAACCGGCATGCATAGGGTGAGACATCGATCCATCGTTAGTATCGTATCCACCCTTCAATCCTTTTGTTGGCCAATACTCCCAAAAAGTTATAGCTCCCATGTCCAACATTGACCTGTAACTAGGATATTCTGGTTTGGTCAGTAATTTTCTGGCAATATCTCCCCGTCCCTCCTGTCTCAATACTTCCAGCATCGGGGCTGTTCCATATATTCCGGTATCAAAAACAGCTCCATCTTCTGTTTTAGCTATCAAACAACACCTCAATATTTTTTCTTCTTCTTTCGACATTTTCACGTTCAGCACAGCTAAACTAATTGCAGTTTGGCTTCTCTCTTTGAGCTTTTCTGTTTGAAAATAATTTGACATCAATTTTTCACTAAGATCATTGTATAATTGATCATAATATTGAGCATCTGATTCCATCCCTTTTACAACTGCTATTTGTTTCATTAAGCGACAACATCGGATAAGCATTATAGAAGAGGTAACAGGTATTTCTTTATTACCAATCCACCGGGAGCCATCTTCGGCAGATCTACGTGGAGACGGAGCACACCAATCTCCTAATCCATAATCAAGTAAACCCTCATCGTTTCTCCTTTCTAATAGATATTCAACCCAGTTTTGCATCATAGCGTACATTTCACTGAGAATCCGTTTATCTCCTGTAGAACAATAAATATCCCAAGGAATAAAGACAATAGCGCTTCCCCAATCAGGAGATGCTGCACCGCATCGGCGTTTGCCCGGTGCAATCATATGCGGAATATGCATTGGTTTTATTTCATTTATTGCTTCATTATTATACGGACCTACACGGGGTTCATTACTTTCTTCACGTCCCCCCGTTTCCATATCTTGGACATATTTATGCAAAAAATTGGATGCATCAAAATTAAAATCAATCACCTTTGACATAATATGGGCATCTCCTGTCCACCCACAGCGTTCTCTTACGGGACAATCCATAGGAATACCATGCATACCTGCCGACAAAGAACGAATAGCCGCTCGATGAAGACGGTTCAGTTGTTCATCTGAACAACTAAAACTGCCGGCGGTGGGCAAATCCGAATGAACAACCACTCCTTTTAATGTATGTATGTTTGGTTCTTCCAATAATTGCCCTTCTTGTACATAAAGAGCTGCATGTTGAAATCCATGAAAAGTAAAACGCGGCTCCCAAATTTCCTCATCATCTCCCTTTGCGGTATAATAATCTACTTGCACAGTTCCATTCACCTCATTTCCCACAGAAGTTCGGAATAATGTCCCGTCATTATTTATTTTTTCAGCAAATTCGATCCTGAGGGATGTCCCTTTTTTTGCTTTTATTTTCAAACGGATCCATCCCGTAATATTTTCTCCAAAATTATACATATAAGATTTTTCGCCATCCGGCTCGATTATTCTCTTGAAAAACATAGGATTAACCTCTCTGACTGCACGTTCAGACACCATCGTTTGAGGCATAAGAATTGTCTCCGGACCCGGTCCGGGGAATTCAACTACACTATTCCATGAAGAATAGTCGTTTGTCGCCCAATTCTCGTCTTCTAATCTTGCATCATACACTTCACCCCGATATACATTATTTTGTGTTATCGGACTTGTTTTTGCTTTCCATGACATATCTGCCGGGACACTCATCTGAGTGCCGTCATCATAATTAAAAACAAATTGTACTTTCAGTTTCGGTTCTCCATAATTCAACAAGTTAGTACCCCATGCCAACTATTGATTATACCATCCATCTCCCAGAAGAACTCCGACTTCAACTGTTTGAGAGTTAATTGATTTTACGGCATTTGTTATATCGTATACCATATAAAAAGTCTTCAACTCATAATCGGTTTGAGCCGGGTCCATCACTCCATCTCCTATTTTTTGTCCGTTCACATACAATTCGCTCCACCCCAATCCGCAGACATAAGCCCGAGCCGAAGATATTGATTTTGAAAGAGTAAAACGACCTCGTAGATATGGAGCACTATTGCCTCTAACCTCTTTTTGCATTCCAATCCATTGTCCTTTCCAATCATTGTCCTGCAAAAGACCGTTTTCAAAAAATGTGGCTTCAGACCACGAAGAGGGAGAAGAATTGCCTTTGAGCCAAACCCGTACCCGCCAATAAACAGTCTTGCCGACAGGCGGCATTCCCCCTTGATAATAACAGGCAGTGATTTGGCCTTCCTGCTTATCTGAATCCCACAAATTAGGATTATCTTCGAGCAACATAGCTTCATCTGAAACTGCCTGTATTTGATAAGCAACCTGTGACACATTCCTCAACCCTGTTTCGGGTAAAATCCAGGTTAATCGCGGATGCATACTTTCGATGGCTAATGGCGTTGAATTACCATCTGCTTTTAAATTCGAAGGAATATTTGCTGCCGATGCATTCATAACAAATAAACCAATAAATAATATTCAGAATAATACGCTTATGTTCGATATTGCAAGCTTTGCTATCAAAATAGTAGTTATTTGAGACTCTATAAAATATAAGATTAATAATAAGGATGTTATGGATCAAATAAATATGATAATTGACAATCAGACATCCAACATTTTATTCGGTATCAACCATACAAGCCAATTTATTATTCTTTTCCTAACTGATCATGATAGATTACCCTACCAATGGAAACCGGTCCGATTAAACCTGATTTATGCAAAGAGTCTGATGCTTTCCACGGCTGATACGCTACCCAGGTTTTACGTTCTTTTTCCGGTAATTTCAAATCTCCGATCAGACGGTTTACCCATGTTGTGGTGACTTCAATCTCTACAGAATTATTTCCTTCGATTATATAATCAGTGATGTTAACCCGGTAGGGTGCCGTCCAAACTCCTCCTGCATAACGACCGTTTATCTTTATTTTTGCCATTGCCGACAAGTCGTTCAGGCTAATAAAAATATTACCCTCCGGTTTCTCTGGTAACTTAAAAGTCGTTTGATACCAAATTTTCCCTGAATAGTGACGGACATTAAAATCGTCATAGTGAGCCAGATCAACCGGTTGATCCATTTCCAACGGTATTTTCGGTCCTCTTTTTCCAGTTTCAAAAGTAACTGTCCATTTTTCCAGTTTCATAAGCACCTGCGGATCAGGAAAATTAATTTTCAAATCAGCAGATATCACTTTAGAGGACGGTCTGTTCCTGAAAACAATAAATACACTTTCATAGGCATCAAGCTGCAAAGGTACCGCGGTTCCTATCGGCGTCTTCGAAAAAGCGTTCAATACACGTATCTCTCCGGTGATCGGGTTCCATAATTCCGGTTGCATGTTTTGGATTCGAAATTCCGGCGTACAGATAGTAGTTTTATTATCTTGATTAGACACAAAATAAATCTCCATGCCATCTACCGATCGGTGTCCGTACAAGACAGGATCTTTATGATCAAGTTTACAATCAGGCACACAATCAATCAGGGATAAAGCTTCTTCCATATTCATTCCATCAATCAATATACCCTTACCTATCCGGGCATATTTTAACGCAGGATCAATTTGAGACCAGAGTGAGCTTGCCAATTCTCTGACCTCTTCGTCAGCTTCGGGGTAATTCTGATAACTTGGCGAACGGACAGGAGACGATCCTAAAATAACGGCTCCTTCCTCCAATATTTTTTTGATTTTCCTTAACAATTCCGGCCGTACGGTTTCCTGTTTCGGCATAACCAATAGTCGATATTGTGTACCGTGCGGCAACGCAAGCATTCCATCCCGGACAAACAAATCCCTCTCTATCACTTCGGCATTGATATAATCAAACTGATACCCCTTCGGTAATTCAGGATCTGTAACTCCTGTCATTTTAGGCGTGTTTTCCCCTATAAAATAAGCCACATCAGCCACATTCAATCCTTGTTGAAGCATGAAGTTTACCCGTTTAAGATAGGAGATAAACAAATCCAAATGTGGATACCATATATTTTTACGATTAAACTCATTCCCAAATGTCGCATTTACACCCGGTTCAAGTTCTTCATAAGGTTGAGATATATAAAGATGGAGGAGTGTATTATTAATACCCTCAGTGAAAAATCGGTCTCCACGTTGCTTCATCATCGCAGGATAACGGTGATATCCGCCACCTCCGGCAGTAAATGATTCCGCAGACACTTTTGTTTTACCATAAATATGGGCACATGAAGAAGCTGCCCTGTTCTCTATATCACCCAGAGCACCTTCACTCCAAAATTCACCTGCAATTTCATCCGACTGCCCTCCATACTGCAGAAACTCACCCGGGAACCCCCAATGTCCGTAATTTTCCAGCCAGGTAGTCAGCCCGTATTTATGGCTCACTTCCCGCAGCCCTGCCACATAGTCATATGCGACTTTATCTGCGACCATGCGTCGCATATCCCAAAGGAAACGATCGGATATTTCTTGGCTCTCGACCACAACTCCCGCATAGACAGGAATAAAAGGGACAGGGTCATATCCGTACCGTTCTTTGAATTCATCCAAAAAACCGTCTGTGAAATTCTGTCCTCCTGTCTCATAACTATCTTCAACCACAATTTTCCAGCATTGACGGTCTTCGGCCGGAATCCGTCTGTATATCTCTCCGAGAAAGGCTTCAAAATGTTGTGCGATGTGATTTTTATTCATTTTATCTGTTTCCAGGCCTGTTGCCTCAGGGCGGGCGGGAGCATTGGTCACCCCCGTGGGGAGCATCCCCGCACGCATCACAGTCCACTCTCCTTCAGGTGCATCCCATACTAATCTGTCTTCTATTAAATTCCCGGATAAATCAATTATTTCCGACGGCTGTACGATCATCGAAGGATCGTTGACCTGAGGTTGTTCTCTCCATTGATATTCATGCCACAACGGCAAAGGAGCCTGATACATCTTAGCCAATGTTTTTTCAGGATAACGTTCTACAAAAGGAATAGAAGACAGGATCACATTCCCGGGAGTTGCTCCGGGCGTTATATTTTTAAATACAATACGAAATTCCTGAGCAATTGTTTCAGGGACAGAGATCACAACAGGAGCATAAGGATCAAAACCCACATTCAATTGAGGATTAAAGCGTGTTACCGGAAATTCAACCAGTGTTTCATAATCAGTTCCTTCTTTTACCTGTATATATGCCAGACAATCAACGGGTGATGAAGTCATATAAATTTTTAATCCGCGCAACGTAAAAAGAGTGTCGCTTGTAAAGTCGATAATCATACCATTATCGTGTTGTGATATATTCCCGTCTTTGAGCGTAAGGATATTTTCCTTTTGAAAAGCCGGATATGCAATTGTTATCACATCCTGAAAATATTCTTTATATTCACTGTCGGGAATCGGTAAAACCATATCCACTTTATGTCCACCTTTTACATGTTGCGACGAAGAAGCAAGATAACGCATAGATTGTTCCGGTTTTACCCAAGGGCCACCCGACTGACTCCATCCCGGAGAATTGAATATACCTATCTCAATACCCAATTCTGTAGCTGTCTTCAAAGCCGCATGCGTAATTTCCCACCACTCCTCACTATAAAAGCGCACTTTTCCCACTCCTGACTCATTATCATCTAAACCGATATTTCCTATAAAAGCCCGATTTATACCGGCTTCTTTCATGGCATGCAAGTCTTTTATCACTCCTTCCCGCGAAATATGATCGGATATCCAGTACCAGTACACCGAGGTCTGTATGGAATCCGGCGGATTAACAAAACCTTTTGCCAGATAATCGCCCTTAGTTCTGTCATGAATACCTGCACATGATATACATATAAATATAAATAATAAGCTCTTTAGAACAGGATATAAAAATCGTTTTTCCATTATTCTCATTCGTTACTTGTGTTTCCTACAATAAAGACAGAGGATACTGCCGGGAACGAAATATTCATGGTCGTTGTGTATATTCCATTCTCCGATCTGCTATATTCCAACTTAGAAATTTTCTCTGTTTCTCCTGTATGAGGATTCCAAAGTTCCATTTTTTTCACTTTACCTCTCAAAGTAATTTCCCCGGAAACACTCTTTTCCGTAGTGTTGGTAAAGAAATAAATATCTTTTCCCTCCTTCTGTTTATGGATATAATTTACATACCCTATATTATGTGGTGGTATCGGCATATCCTCGAAAGATATATCGGGCGCCACTCCAATACGAGTCAATATTTTTTCCAGATTGTCTTTATCGGCATTCCGAATAAATGCAAAACAACCGCCATTCTTATTTTCTATAAACAGATTATCATCGGCCGGATCTTCTTTGCCGATAATGCTCAAAATCATCTCCCGAACTTCTCCATCTCGTCCGAATTCAGCCGACCGCTGTGGCAAGGACGCTGTGGCTATCACCTTACCACCGTGATCATAATAATCCTTTATAACTTTAAGGGTGGAAGCATATATGACTTCTCCTCCGGGCATAATAAGTACTTTATATCGCTGTGCGTTAACATTGTTATTCAAAACTAGTTCCTTGCCATCCGGCGTTACTTTTCCGTTCACCAAATTTTCAGGATGGATGAATGTGAAATCACGGTGTATCTCATTGGTCAAAATATTACTCAATAGATGATGATTCACATGTTCAGGTAACCATGTCGCCACCGGTAATCCCGATTCGGCATCGCGATTGATATACGTTTCAGCCTGAATAGCGGTAATAGGCCACAATAAGGCGATATCCGAAACCCGTTTGCCCCCCTGTAACATCATACAGGAGCGGGCTGTATAAACACTATAATTGGGCAGACAAGAGCCAAGCAACGGACTTTCATGTGAAATAAGCGGGGGAATACGGACTTTGGCCGGATCGGTATCATACCACATTCCATGCGGCACAACAAAATTGACTCCCCTCACCAAAGCCTCCATCACTACGCGATATAGGGTGAGAGAGTCCATATCTGCAGGGAAAGCGCCATACAGTTCCGCTCCCACTACCGGTTTATCTTCCAGATCCGCCGCAGAACTAACCTGTTTAAATCCATGTAACCCGCGGCCGTAATGGAATATGGCATCCAATAAGGGTATATCCACGTGGCGGTAGTATTTCAGAATATCTCCATGAGCTACCACCGAGTTGGGACTATAATTTTCAGGAGGATGCCCCATGCTTTGCATATGGCGCTGCTCCGACCATTCTGACACCTGCTTTACGTATCCTTCGGCCATCAGCTCGGAACGAATATCAAAAAACGCAACCCTTGCTGCTTGTGTTTCGGGGCCTATGTCATAGAATAAAGCGGGGTAATACAAGGCCGCTTTTTTACCGGTTCTTTCTTCGAACAAACGGGTAATCGCCGGTGTCCACGTGGCTTCCATATGTACAAAGCCTACATCATCGAAAAAAGTTTTATTTATTACGTTTCCAAAATAGGAAGAAAAATGTTTATCATATTTACCATATGTCATCTCCATAACTTTCGATACGGCTTCCGGTTGCATATAGTCGACTAAGTGTCCATGTACTCCTCCAAGGCTATAGTTCGAACCGAAGAACATAATTTTCCATTCTCCTGCGGGAGCATTCCAATCCAATTGCTTGCCGTCATAAAAAGGAGCGAGGTCGATTACTTCCTTAGTTGATAAATTCATGGCCGACGCAGCCATCATTTCGGAAGTTTCATCAAATACATATTCTTTTATTATGCGCTTGTTTCCCTGTTCCGTGAATTCATCCTTCACCATAAATTTACGGGTATATTGGGGATATTCTTTTAATAACCGTCCTCCGGCCGAACCGCTGGGAAAATCAATATCGTCGTATAAAATAATTTCCGTATCCTGCCTTTTGGATATTTCAAGCATATCCATATAACGGGAAAAATATTCGTCACTCAAAAAAGCTGGTGTCATTCCCGGACAAGGCAAACCGGTTGGGTGTTGAGGTCCTGCCGTAACAGGCAGTACGGTTACGCCTCCAAATCCGGATAACTCTTTTGCTTCCTGAATCTGCTTCTCCACTCCTTCTTTTGTAAGATGTCCGTTTAAATGCCAGAAAGGCATAGGACGATACTTGTTCGGAGGATTTGTAAAATCGTCTCTTAAAGAATCTGATTGACAACTTATCAGGAGTAGACAGACAGAAAGGACAATAACTCCCTTTTTCATATTCATACTATTCTATATTTTATAAGCAGGACTATCAAAGTCTTTTTATTTTTATATTGCGAAAAAACACTTCATCAAAATGATCCTGTAGTGCGATCTTTCCCTTAGAGAATTTACCAAAATCGGAACCATTATATTGGTCCGCTCCATTCCACTTACTGTTTCTTACCAATTCTTCCCATTCGGGGCTGTTCATATCCACATTGGCTGTGATGATCCCATTCAGCCAGAATGTCACCTTCCCGTCGCTTTTGAGTATCCGGGCTTCATTCCATTCTCCGACAGGTTTAGGCTTTGATGTGCCGGAAGCATCAATAAGGTCATACATAGCACCGGCTAAATGCTTCGAATCGTTCCTGTCTGCTCCATCGATGTTATCCAGCAACTGCATTTCAATACCTGTACTCGAAGCCCATCCATATCCAGATCCTTCTTTTACCCCAAAGAAAATTCCGCTGTTACCACCTTTTGATATTTTCCACTCCAAGCGCAGGTCAAAGTTTTCAAACTCTTCATCAGTAACCAAGTCCCAACCTCTTTCGCCATCTTCGGTTATTTTCAATACCAATTCTCCGTTTTTCACTTTCCATGCCGACAATACTGTATCATTGTTAAAAGAATGCCATCCATCCGTAGTTTGCCCGTCAAAAAGCAACTGCCAGCCGTCATATGTTTCTTCTCTGGTCAACACATTGACCGGCTGCCTGCAAGACAATAACAAGACAAAAAACAATATAAATATATTTTTCCAACACATAATCACATACTATTTTAATTTATCCGATACCTTGTGATTGCACCTGTATAGACCCAATATCCATTGTCGCACCTTTAATCTTTAGCTTACGATAATAAATCTTATCTCCAGATACAATAAAAAGTTTATCTCTGTTCTCTCCGGCAAAACAAATAGAAGATACATCCCCTGAAGGCAAACTCAATATGGCACGCACACGGCCATTATGATCACAAACCTGTATCCCCATGGAGGTTGCAACATAAAGATTTCCCTCTATATCAAAAGTCATATTGCCTTTCTTCTGCCAATTATAATTTTTTGAATCATGAAGCCAATACCATTGCTGTCCTAACGAAATGGTTCTATCTGCATCCACCACATAATTTAGAAGCCAATTAGATGATTCTTCGCTAGTTATTATCATTTTATGGTCGGGAGAGATTATCAATTCAGATCCTCCATAGGATCTTGAATCTATTAGTTTTCTTGTTCCTTTGTTATCTATAAGCCAGATATTCCTCTTCTTGTTTAGGGAATCCATCTCTGCTACATACATACAATTATCACTTACCACCAAAAGATTTTCTATTCCCCGCATATTTCTCAAAATGATTTTTCTGTTTTCAAGTCTATATTCTATAATACTTTTACCATCCATCGTATAGAAGATATCTGCATTACAGCCACATAAATTCTCTCCAAATTGCAATGTAACTCGTTTTTCAACATTAAAATCAGTCTTTATGCGATACAAATTCCTTTGATTGTCAGTAATGAACACTTCGCCATATTTATTCGAACAAATCCGTCCATATGGTACAAATGGCAATTTCAGAACTTTCCATTTCGAATCCGGATCAAGAATATGTTCAAGCATATTATTTTTTGACATACTGCAACCTACACTATTTGGCCAACCTTTCCAGAGCCATCGTAGCACATCCGGAAAAATAGCATTCGCATGTTCTCCATCGTGCCCACCAGTACCCCACGAATGAGCTACTTCATAACCAGCAAAACTCAGAGCTGACTGCATATCCAAATTTGCATCGAACCAACTGCCAAACAAAGGATTCCATGCATCTTTATTACCATCCTCAAGAAATATACGGATTTGCTTCGGCTCGGTTTTTCTTATCAGTGCCGGGTATTCATTTCCGCCCCGCATGGACACGTAAGTACCTATTGCACTAAACACTCGACTAAAAGCATCAGGTCTATTCCATGCAGCGGTAAATGCACAAATGGCACCACTACTACTCCCCCCTATCGCTCTATCTTCTGATCTCTTAGACAAAAGGATGGTCCTACCATCTGGCGTTTTCTGACTTTCAACATCAAGGAGTAATTCTTCTAAAAGAAAACGGACAAAAGTATCATCCATACGATCAAATTCATTACTCCTATTAAAACGTATGGGCTCACCATCTTTATCATACACGATTCCCGGAGCTACAAAAACACCTATTGTGACAGGCATTTCCCCAGTAGCTATCAGGTTATCAAAAACCGTAGGAGCATCAAATGAAATACCGTCCATCCCTACATACAAGCAGGCTGGTTGTTCAGGAGTATAAGTTTTGGGGACATATATCCAATAAGTACGTTTTGTTTGTGGATAAAATACCGATGAAATAAACTCACATGTCATTACTTCCCCCTTCTGGTTTTCTTGAACAGGGTCTCGTGCAGGATCATATGGATATTTTGCATTCGGTATATCCTGCGCAATAAGAGAGCTTAAAGACATAAATATGAAAGCAAAAAATAAAGAATTAAAAAAAAACTTCATATAATTATTTCATTTCTTCCTTTTGGTTGGGAAATCTACCTAAACACATGGAGAATAGTTCTCTTTAAAATTATTTATTCATGAAAGTATCCATATACACTTCGTCCCAGGAATTTATACCAATTATCTGCTTGTAGGGTTCACGGACTTTTTCATATTCCGAAGTTTCCAATGAACGGTATAGGTACCAAATCGGTTTCTTCCCATGCGGATCACCTTCCGCATCGTTATATTTCCTCAGTCCCAGTTTTAATCCACCCTCTTCATGAGCATCTGCCCATAGATGATACTGATAGGCCGTAACATTTTTCATCTTTTTTAATTTCTCCCATGTGTAGGCCATTCCCGCAGCCTGATCCTGTAGTGACTTCTCGGAATAATCAGGAGAGTTCAATCCTTGTTCCGTAAACTGTATCTCCCGCGGCTTACCACGAAACAAAACATGAGGTTGGGCTACCCACGCATCTAATACCTCCAGATTTTTAGGTGTTAGATAGGGTGTTTCAAAATCCAAAACCGCTTTATCATCCGCCCATGTATGAGGATTATTGATATCCTGGGGATAAGGATGATGCGCTATTCCCCATTCAAAATTCCCTTCTTTATTAGAAAACTCCACCAATAGATCAAGCAGTTCTTTACCTTTATAGCCACGCATATCGCCTGTCACAAACCAATCATGATCGAGCGAGATCAGAACTTTTGCATTTGGATCATATTGCCGGGCAAGCATGTATACCAAACGCATTGACTTTTGATATAAATTCATGTATGTTTCAATTTCCTTGATACCGGCACTAGTCCAAAAAAATCCGTTTTGTATTTCATTATGCATTATCCAATGATGAATACGACCATATCGGGAAGTACTATATCTCTCAGTTAAAAAATTCATTGTTGCAGCATAAGCTTCTACCGCCTCTTTATCTGCCATATTCGGAAGGGAAAAAGCGGCGCTCATCAATGCTTCCGGGTGTGCTACTTTCCCAAGCCATGAATCTTTCTCACCTGTTCGGTTTACAGGTATCAAAAGGATTGCCGAGACCATCCAGTTGTTTTCCTGAGCTATTTTCACACCCCTATCTATGCCTTTCAATGCACCTTCCAAATCTGCATACCAAGTTTTTCCCGCATAATGATAGGGTATCCGGCCGGGACCGTCTTCAGAAAATAATATACCATCTAAAAGTATATTGAAAGTTACTGATGCAATCCCCAGTTCTTTCATATCGGGATGATCAAACGGACATCCCCCGATTCCTTTCAGCGAACGAGGTATCATTTTTTCAAGTTGTTTCCGGGGTTCAATTTCATCGACATAATGTACAGGTGACAAGAGCTCATAACCGGAAGAATTCTTCTTTTCCGCAATCGCCCATCCTGACAATAATCGATCATGCTGATCATCCGCCACCCGGTCAATTGTATGGGAAAAAGATTGATTTTTAAGCGGAATGAAAGATAATGGATTAACCAGTCCACTCATAGCATCTGCCCATAAAGGAATTTCAGCCAAACCTATATTTCCGAGGGGTCTGTTTCGAACTTCACCTTTTATTTCTATCTTCCCTCTCTTAGAAGATTTTATATCCAGAATTTGAGACAAAAAATCTTTTTTTAGATAAGACCGGATATTGCCGGCTAAGTCTCTATCCTGCTTCAGTCGCTCTTCTCTGCCGAAAGCCATTTCTTTTTCAAATCCAGTAGGTTCACGCAATTGTATATTACGTATCCGGAATGCTTTTCCGGCAGACAAACCAAATCTGATCCGAAGCGAAGTAAATGGATCGGAAGGATTTTCATTTACTATCGACAGGTCATATCCGTTGGATGTCCAGCCCTCTGTACGTGGAAGGACGTATCCTTCCACCAAATGGTCCCAGTCTAACTTATCACCCACAAAAATTACCAAAGGCAATGGTTCAGTAGTGTTGAAACTCTCAAAAGAAAGAATATACTGCTTATTGAAATCCGCCGGAAGAACAGCATCAAAAAACACATAGGGATCTGATCCCGTAGTTGTAATCACATAATTGTTTCCTTCTTTTTCCACTTTTACATTGTGAGAATCTGTGGACCGAACAGATAACTCGATTTCTCCGGACGAGCTTGTTTTAGCAAAAGATTTTGTTGCTATAAGTAACAGGCCTAATACAGCAACCACTAATATATATTTGAGTACATTCATAAAATCCGTACTTTCAGATTAATTAATTATTCCCCGGTAATAGATTTCCGACCAATCCGAAATCCCTATCAATTCCAAGTATGGTTTGGTTACTTCGTCCCATTGCGAGGTATTAAATGCTTTGAACACTTCCCAACTGGGTTTGGTTCCATGCGGATCAGAACTATCATCACCATATTTTCGTAACCCTAAACGCAATTCTCCTTCTTCATGTGCGTCTGCCCACAAATGATATGCATAAGATGTTACATTCCTCATTTTTTGAACTTTTACTAATGAATAAGCGAGCCCTGCAGCCTGATCGGCCAATGACTGACTTTCATAATCCAAAGTATTGATACCCTGCTCGGTGAATTGTATTTCACGGGGCTCAGTATGATTAAAACTCACCTCCGGTTTTTCAACCCAGGCATCCAGGACTTCGAGGTTTTTAGGAGTGATAAATTCTGTATTAAAGCTATACGTAGCATGAGCATCCAGCCAGGTCTTGGAATTAAAAATATCTTCAGGATAAGGATGAAAAGCAATGCCCCATTCAAAATCACCTTCCTGACGACAATATTTGAGAAGTTGGCGTAATAAACCCACCCCTGAGTAACTACGCTCTGACCCCACTCTCGCCCAATCGTGATCAAGAGAAATCAAGGCTTTGGCATTCGGATCATATTGGCGGGCAATTGTCTGAACAAGACGCATTGAACGCTCATATAAATTCATGTATGTTTCTATATTCCTCACACCTGCATTTGTCCAATAGAATCCGCTTTGGATCTCATTATGAATAATCCAATGATGAATTCTTCCATATTCTTCAGAACTATAACGTTCACAAAGATAATTCATTGTCGCCGCATAGGCCTCAACAGCATCTTTGGATAACATATCCGGCATAGCAAAGGCAGCGCTCAATTCGTTTTCAGGATGGGCTACCCTATCGAGCCAGGAACCTGCTTCAGCACCCCTATTTATAGGTATAAGAAGAATAGCCGAAAGCATGATGTCCAATTCCTGCGCTTTCTTGACATCCTTATCAATTTGTTGAATGGCACCTCCATTTACATCGGCATACCAGGTTTTTCCGGCATACTCATAAGGGATCCTACCCGCCGTAGGAGAAGTATACAATATCTGGTCAAGGATAATATTGAATGTTCCTGTAGCTATATTTAACGTTTCTATATCCTCGTGATCATACGGGCATCCCCCTATACCTTTTAAAGAAGCCGGTATCATCTTCGGCAAATTTGAACGCGGGTTTGTAATCTGATCAGTATGATGTAAAGCCGAAAGGAGCGTATATCCGGTATCTGTTTTTTTTACGACAGCCCAGCCCGAAAGTAATCGATCATGCCCATCTTCAGCAAAGCGGGAATAATTCCTGGCAAAAGAATTTTCCTCAATAAGCTCGAAACCGGCCACTTCTGTTAATTTTGTTTGATCGAGCCACATGGGTATCTCGGCTAACCCCACGTTACTCATGTCTGAAGTATTTATATTACCCGACACCTGTATCGTTTCTGCATTATAATCTGTTATAACAGAAGAAACCGATGAGGAAAAGTTCTGGGAGAGATAGGCATTAAGCCTTGCAGCCATTTCCTCTTCCTCTTTCTGTTTATCAATATCCTTTTGCGCATCCTCCTTTTCCTGTTCGTTGGGCACCCTCAAAACAAAATTCCGTACCCGGAACTGGTGGTGTCCATTCAACCCAAAGCGAATACGAACCGATTTAAAAGGCGTTGCAGGAGGACTCTTCACTTTTGACAGGTCATAGGAAACAGATTTCCAGCTATTTGTATATGGTAGAAAATAATTTCCATTCTCTAACAAATGATCATTGTCACAGACATCTCCCACAAAAATGACAAGCGGCAATACTTCTGAACTGTTGTAACATTCAAAAGCCAACATATAATCTGTTTTGAAATCAACATTCACATTCGCATCGAGCCAAAAATAAGGATCTATTCCCGTTGTAGTGATCAGCCAACTGTCGCCATCCCTTGTAAAACTGATATTATTAGCTCCCTCAGAACGGATAAGTAAAGGAATGTCATTAGGAATATCCGGAATATCCGGTTCAGGAGGAAGCTCAGGATCGTCAGAACATCCTGACCAGCATATTCCCAAAATCAGGAAAGCAAATAAAAGTACCCTTTTAAAAAAATCAAAATATAAATGTCCCATGTGCACCTGGTTATCCATGATTCGCATTAATTATAAAAATTCACTCTTTATGATTGGGATTATAAAGTCTTATATTTCGAATAAAGAAAGTTGGGGTATGGGCATTTGCACCAACTCCTACCCGTATCCATGTCCAAGGTATGACCGCGGCCTTATTGGGCACGTCTTCCATAAGATCACAACTCACTTTTACCCAATCAGAAGAAATAGGGATAAAATTCTTCGTATCTGAACAATAATTCGGCCACTCGAATCCTCCGAGGAAAAGGATTAAAGGGGTATTGTCTACAATGGTTGCTCCTTTTACTTCAAAATCCAATCGATTATACTTAGCAAATTCAACTCCACCAACCTTATCCTCCTCATCTTCAAGAAGCATATCCATATAAAAGAAAGCATCAAAACCATCTGTCCAATCAATAAAATATGAACCATCTGATTGTTTGGTTATACTTTTACATGCTTGGTGATCGGTGAGCCTTACCTGCAAATCGTAATATTCAGGCCTTGGTTTGGGAGGGATAATCGTCGGTCCATCCTTTTCATCACATGAAACAAAAATCAGTAAAAAAATTATTGTAAGAAGATATTGAGATTTCATAATTATAAATTCTATCAAAAGTTTATAGTAAAATTATGTGAAATGGAAGGATGCCAATGAATGCTATTGGCATCCTTTATTTAATTTAATTATAACCCGGATTTTGGCTAATTAACGGATTGCCTCCCATGACTTCTGTGGGCACAGGGAATAATTTCAGATAAGCCTGTTTGGTGGCTTTATGATCCCACCAGTCCTCTTCCACAAATACTTCCCATCTCAGTAAATCGGTTCTTCGACGTCCTTCTCCCATAAATTCAAGTCCCCACTCGTCGAGCATACGCCATTTATCTAAATTGGAAGATGAACAAGGATTTGGATCATTACCATTGGCAAAGTTGCGTTTACGCACTGAATTAATAAGCGTTGCAGCTTCTTCTTTGTCTCCCAGACGCCATTTGCATTCGGCAAGCATATATTGGACTTCGACCAATCGAGCCATTACAAAACCTGCAGTCCACTGATAAGGGTCGTCATCCGGTGCGATGGGATACTTAATTAAACGAACGCCAGTATTTTCTTCACCGTCGTATTTCGTTGAAGGAAGATCATCTGCTGATCCATAAGTAGCACCAATAAGAGAAACTCTACCTACATAATCTACCAATTCAAGAGGTTTACCATCATATACACTACTTTGTCCGGAGACAATAATTGGATTACCATTTTTTTGAATCTTACCGAAAAGCATCTGGCCATCGTAGTTTCCATTTCCATTATATTTGTAACAGACTTTACGTGTATCTGTTCCCTCAAATTTTGAAAAAAGTCTCCCAAGATGAAAATCAGCTTCAGTATAAAGACTACCATTGGGTTTGTGTGATGGCATTAATGTAATACCATTCATTGTACCAGCCCCTTTTAGTCCAAAAAAATCATACATCATATTGGGCTGGTAAAACCATGCCGCATAGGTGTTATTCTGTAATTTATTCAATGCAGAAGGCAGTACCCAAATATTCTCGATACTTTTTAAATTATTAAATCCAAAAGGTTCACGCCAGTCTGATACTATTTCATAGTGTCCATATTTCCCGTCTAATATTTCCTGGCATAAAGTAGCACAATCGTTAAAATGATCTTCACCACAATAAACCATCGCATTAAAATAAAGACGAGCTAACAATACTGCCGCAGCACCCCTGTTGATAGTATAATCTATTTCTGTATTCTCATCCTTCATAGGAAGTACTTCAAGCGATTGTTTTAGTAATTCCTCAATGAACAGGAAAGTATCTTGCGTAGTCGCCCTTGCTTTGGGTTCTTCGGCAGTACTTTCATAAAGAGGCATTCCCCCATAAAAATCCAGTCCTCGAAGATAGAAATAGGCAACCAATGTCCGCATTTGGGCGATGTCAGCGGCCCGATCTTCCTCTGTAAGGCCCATTGCACTAAAATCAGCAGCCTTTAAATCTTCTATTACTTCCAATGACAAGGCAACACCTGTTGTGACGAGACTCCATGCGTTATTGATAAATGGGTTCTCAGTACCCCAATCATGATTTTGAAAACGGAACCAATCACCGCCGGTCCATTTTTGTTCTTTTTGGATAACCGCAAAATGATCCGCACATAATTCCTGTAAAAACCAAAAACCGACCCCATCACCACGCATCTCTGATGCATACAAGTGTGTAAACGGACGCCCCATAGCAGAATAAACATCCTCTTTTGTCTTAAAAAAGGTTTGTGGAGTTACTTCGCTATACCATGTGGGTTCCAGATCTGTACAAGCTGAAAAACTGAAGAAAATAACGGATATTATTGTAAAGATAATTTTTTTCATAATTTTCTGTGAAAATAGTTATAAACCTACTTGAATACCAAAGATAAAGGTACGAGTACGCGGGTAAGCACCAAAGTCTTCAAAGCCCGGAGCTAAACCATTGATATTTACTTCCGGATCAAGTCCACTATACTTGGTCAATGTAAACACATTGTGCATACTTAAATAACACCTTACGGAGTTTAAATATTTTATTTTCCCTTTAGGTAAGCTATATCCTAACGTTATATTGTCAAGTTTAAAAAAACTCCCATCTTCTAACCAATAATCCAAAAGCATTAACTCTTCTGTATTTGTAATGGGGGCATTGCGTTCATATGCCGATCGAAGCACATTCTGACCTGTGGTAATCTTGCTATTAATACCTTGGAGCATGTCAGTAACATTATAAATGTCATTACCGATACTGCTTCTAAAGTATGCAGAGAAGTCCCAATTACGATAATTGATGCTGTTATTCCATGATAATTGGAGCGGAGGAAGCGCACGCCCGGTTTGAACGCGAATGGCATCAGTTCTGGAAGAATATGGTACCATATTTCCATCATTATCATAAATCATAGGTGTACCATCTTCTTCCCTTACACCAGCAAAACGGAACAGATAGAACTGGCCTATTTCCTGTCCTCCAAATATACGTACCGCACTCCCTCCTCCATGAGGGATAGCATAAAGTTCAAGGTGAGTATCAGTAGCCATTTCTTCCAGCCGTGATTTCCCAAGCACATTCCCCACAATAGATGTACGGTATGTCCAGTCATTGGTTTGTATAGGAATACCGGACAATTCAAATTCAAAACCACTGTTTTTTATCGTACCGATATTTACGGTAGATGTAGGGAACACTGCGGGAGGAGATGGAACCTGGATTCCACTATAGATCGCATCTTTTATTTTGCGGTTATAATAATCCAGGCGGCCGGAAAAACGATGATCGAAAAATGAAAAATCCAACCCAATATCAAATTCCTTTTTGGTTTCCCACTTCAGATCCCTGTTTTGATTTTGTTTAAGACCATATACCCTTATCCATTGATTGTTGTAATAAGTCCATGAATCGGGATTATACATCCGATATGCTACACTCGCATCAAATCCCTGGTTTCCAGTGACACCATAACTTACCCGAATTTTCAGGTCGTCCAAAAAGTTCTTATATCTATTCATGAATTCCTCAGAAGACAAACGCCATCCCGCAGATATCCCCGGAAATGTCCCCCAACGATCATTATAAAATTTAGAAGAACCTTCGTAGCGCATGTTCAATGTAGCCAGATAACGGTCACGATAAGAATAATTGACGCGTCCCAAGAATGCAATCAAGCGGGTTGTTGCATCTTTGTGAGAAGACATACCTGCTTTGCCATCAGTTAAATAAGTTCCGGATCCCAAATCCCATTCTTTCAAACCATCCACAAGGAAATCCAGGTTATTGGCACTGAAACTATCGCCATTAAATTCCTGAAACGAATATCCAGCCACAACATCCAAGTTGTGTGCCCCAAACTTATGATTATAGGTAGAAGAAAGCTCCAGTGTTTTATCCATAGATTCGGCATAGGAATGGGAAGCAGAACCGTCATAATGATTTTCTAGGCTTATCCGATGTAATTTTGATATGTAGTTGGAACTTTTTGCTTGCACGTGTTTGTATGCTCCCATACCACTTAAAAACCAATCTTTCGTTAAATTGAACCGTAGAGAAACATTGGCTAACATCAATGTTGACCTGTAACTATTATCTTTCAGATTGACTTCAGCAACCGGATTATTGAAATAAGGCTGATTCAAAATCATATAATAACCCGATTCACTATTGGCATCATAGATTGGATATGTTGGATTTAAACTGGCTGCCATCTGAAAAATACTGTTATCCACACTTTTTAAATTTACATTAGTATAATTCAATGTGGGAGATATTTCCAGACGATTATCAAAAAGTTTAAAATATGCATTCATGCGGCCACCAATCTCTTCACGATCATTGTTTATGGCTATTCCTTCTGCTTTTCTCAGATAACCGCTGGCTGACATTCCATAGGTTTCAGTTCCACCGGATCCCGAAATAGCATATCGTTGGCTAAAAGGTGCTGATTTGGTAACGGCTTTATACCAATCAGTAGAACTACCATAATCGTAAACATTTTGTCCGTAAACCTCAGTACGCCCATTCTTTCGGAATTCATCAGCAGAAAGAACATCCGGAGATTTCTCTAATTTTTCGATTTGTAATTCTGTTGAGAAATTAATTACGGCCTGACCTCTTGCAGGTCGTTTGGTAGTAATTAAAACTACCCCTCCTGTTGCACGGGTACCATAGATTGCGGCGGCTGATGCATCCTTTAGTACACTTATGGATTCGATATCTTCTTTCGCTACTAATTCTATATCGGCTCCGGGAACACCATCAATCACAACTAATGGAGTCTGATCACCATTGATTGAATTCACTCCTCTTATTTGTAGCGAGACTCCTGAGTTTGGATCCGGACCATTCGTAGAAACAATAGACAAACCAGGGATTTTACCCTGAATAGCCATAAGAGGCGAAGCCGTACCAGCAATAAAATCTTCACTGCTGATATTAGAGACAGAATTTGTTAAAGCCCTCTTTTCCATTGTCCCATATCCCACAACAACGAGATCTTCCAATCCTTTTGTATCCTCTCGTAATATAATATCCACAGAAGTTATATTGGCAGTGGAAACTTCTTGTGAGATATAACCGATATACGAAATGTGAAGTATAGCATTATCATCCACATTTAATAAGAACCGCCCATCTATATCTGTAACCGTCCCTCTAGCTGTTCCTTTTTCTATGATATTGGCCCCTATAATAGCTTCTCCGCTTTCGTCCGTCACTTTCCCTCTAATTTCTTTTTTCTGTTGTAGAATCTCTTCTTCTGCCGCTACAGGTATTTCTATTCCTTTTGATAAGGCCTTCTTATACACAGACACTTGCCGTTCCACCACGATATAACCCAATGCTGTGTTTCTTAGGAGAGTTTCCAGAATAGCATGAATAGATTCTTTGTTGGCACGAAATGTGGTTTTCTTATTGAGTTCGAGTTGTGCCTCATCTGTAATAAGAAACACATAATCACTCGTTTTTTCAATTTCCGAGATGGCTTCCTTTATGGTCATGTTTTTAATATCCAACGAAAGTTCTGTTTGTTGGGGATACAGATTCTTTGCTGTTAAAGAAAACAGGCAAAGAAAAAAGAGTAGAGTTGAAATCTTCATGATTCTTAGGGCTCTGTTGCATTTTTTGTACGCAATCCGGGCAGATTTAATTTTTTCTTTCATACATTTGTAATGAATTTAGTTTACATAATTAATTAAGTGTTAGTTGTAGATTAATTTTCGTTTGATCGGGCAATGTGGCAGCATTGTCCGATCTTTATTTCATTCCACATTTTTTCTCATAGGCATTTTATTTTTTAGTGATATAAATGATGTTATTTTCTCTTTGATAAACCGTAGATGAAAGTATGGAAACGGAAGTCATGACACTATCCAGATTATTGGAAAGAAACAGCTTACCAGAGCAGGTCTTATCGTTAAGTTTTATCTTACTACTGTTCTCAAAATGGACGTTGTAATACCGTCCTATTTTTTTGAGTATCTCAGATACAGGCGTCTCATCGAATTCCAATATACTCTTTGTCCAACTGATATACTCCGATGTATTCACTTTTTCTTTTGTGATATCGTTATCTGTTATTTCCAGTTTTTCGTTGGGCAATAAATCTGTTGTACGATTATCGACTGTTTTTATTTTTACTCTGCCATCCACCAATACGACTGTTTTTATATTATCATCATGATAAGCCGAAACATTGAAAGAGGTGCCCTGTACTTGGACATCTATATTTTGGGCATGCACGATAAATGGAATCTTCGAATTATGTGCAACATCAATAAAAATTTCACCGTTTACACTTATCTCTCTTCTATCTCCTGTAAACTTAGAGGGAAAATCCAACTGAGTCCCCGAGTTCAGCCAAACTTTCGTCCCATCGGAGAGGGTCAGATTTGCTCGTTTACCGTAAGGAACAACCAATTTATTGATTTCAGTTGTTGTCAGCAACAATTCCTTCTCCGAGTCGGTACTATCCGTCACTAACACTTTACCGTTTCCTGCAAGTTCTATATGAGACTTTGGGGCTATATTGATCTTTTCATTTCCCGAAATCAGGTATATTTCTTCTTCAGGAAGCGTTTCTCCCACAATAATATCTTTTTCTGGATGATGCTGTTCTACACCTTCTTTCCGGCTAATAAATAAAACGGACAAAATACCTATTGCAAAAATAGCGGCAGTCGCGCCAATTCTCCGCAACCATCTTCTTCTCTTGTAATGAGCTATATCCAACTGAACAGCCCTATAAAGTCCTTTTTTATCGTCTTCAGGTAATTGATTTCGATTAATCTTGACAGCATCAAACTGTTTAGTTGCCTCACGGAATATTTTTTCCAAATGTGGATTTTCTTTTAGGAAATTCTCCCAATATTCATCCAACTCCTTCGTCTGAACAAGCCTCCAACTGATAAAGTTTTCATCGAGGAAAAAATCAAAGTCATCCCTTTTATCCACAGTAGCCTTTTTATAATAATGACGGAGTAATCGCTTTTTCGTAGACATAAATAAAGGAAAAATCAAAAATTTAACATTTTAAGAAAAAGTAAACACAATAAAATCTAATTTCCAGTGTCATCATGATGGGATTAAATTTTCGCACAGCGGATTCTGGCAAAACATTGATTTTTTTTGGATAGGAATAGGATATCTATACTGATTTTATCAGAATCATTGAAATAAGAAAAACAAAAACAGCACACTTAAAACTTCCGGAAAATCCTCTTCCGAGACCTGTTCACGTAATTTTTCCATGGTCCTGTATAGTAATTTACGAGCTGACTCTTCGCGGATATTCATCACATCGGCTATCTCCCTATGGCTCAACCCTATCATATATTTCAAGTAGACAATCTCACGTTGGTTGTCAGTCAGCCCGTTCAAGAGTGATGTTACTTTTTTCTTTAAAATCTCCGCTTTCTCGCTTTCTATTATATTATCCAATACTGTTACTTGTACGGTAAAAGAATCAGTGACAGCATCAAGGTTTTCTTCCTTTGTATTTTTCCTTGTCAGATCTATCAGCCTATGTTTGAAAGATTTAAAAATATAAGCAGTAATATTTTCTATATGCCACAAGTTTTCCCTGGAAATATAGAGTTTATAGAATGTGTCTTGTATGGCGTCCTTACACATTTCCTTTTGAAAACCCAGACTAATCCCATACGAATACAAGTCATCCACATGATTATTGTAGATAATTGAAAAAGAAGACTCATCGCCTTTATCTACAAAATTCCTCCAACTTAGATCAATCGAGCCCATTTAATAAATTCCGGATTTTCTGTATTTGATACGTGCTAACAAATTAACGTCATTTTTTCTTTGTGAGCAAATTTTTAATTAGAAAAGCCAATGCGGATCTATTTCTGAGTACTCTTTACAGGTTAGTATTCCGGTTTTATTGTGATATTGTTACCATTATTGCTGAATCTTTATTAATTCTTACCTAACCCTTATCTAATTCTAATCGACAAGACTTTGATATAACTGAAGTATGTCAATAATTTATATTCACTGAAATCCCTGCGTAGTAAAGCGCGCCATAAAGGGGAGCATAGATAAATGCCGCGTCATCGAGATGTTTCTCATCCTGTACGTAATTGAATATATTTTTCGCTCCGGCATAAAGGTTGAATAACCCGAAACGCCTGGAAACCCGCGCATTGAAAGTCATATAAGGATCGGTCTCTTTGATCCTTGAATTCCCGGCCGTCTCGCTGATATAATCGATATACATTTTTCCCTGGTAAATTCCATATAACGTGAACATCCAGCTTTTGGGTGAATACTCTAATTTTATGCTCCCCGTAGTAGTGGGAAAACGGGGAATATAGCGGCTGATATTTGCATACTCTGTTTCGGTCCAGTCACCCCTGTTATTCTTATACTTCCCGCTGTTCAATGCAAAATCCACACCTACATTCAAGTTTCTGGCCGGATTTACCACCACCATCAGCTCCATCCCTTTTACCACTGCATTATCAATATTTTCCCATTGGTAGGTGTATCCCAGTTTCTTTACCCCGTCGTCGGCATCGGCAAAGTCGATCTTATTTTTCAGGTAGGTATAAAACAGGTTGGCACTGGCCTGGAAATGATCGCCGTAATAATCGGCGGAGAAATTGGCACTGCGTGATGTTTCGGCTTTCAACTCCGACGACTTCCATACACGGGGTGACCCGCTGCAGAGGTGCAGGTCTTCCGAAAACCCGTAAGGAGCCCTGAAACCGGTTCCGGCATTCGCCCTGAGGGTAATCTTCCGGGTTAGCTGGTATTTCAGTGCAAGACGTGGGTTGAAGCTTGTTTCATCGAATTCTGTTTTCGGAAAATCGTCGTCAAATACTTTCCTGTCGGATGTATATTCTTCACCCGAGGAATGATGGTCGATACGCACACCCGGCACCACCGTAAACCTGGGTGATACATTCCATTCGTCCTGAATGTAGGCCCCTATTTCACGGGCATGCTTATGGGCTATGGATTTGTATGCATTGCCATAGAATTCACTGGCCTCGTCTACCACCGTGTACATACCGGTCTCGTCGAGGTCAGTAGTATAGTACTGCACCCCGAAGATCAGGTTATGGTTCTCCAGTTTCGAATTAAAACTCAATGACGCCACCCAGGTATTCTCCTTGGCGATATAAGGGCGCATATCCAACACGTCGGGGGTCTCACCGTCATGGGTATCCTTATAATCACTCAGGAAAGAATCATTGGTCGCTTCCCGGTTATGATCGATATAAGTGGTATTGAACTGCAGTCCGGAACGCTGCCCGACAGGCTTTGTATAGTTTACCTCGCCTTCATACCGGTTGGTGGTAATGTTTTCAGTACCATCGGTAAACGGATTCTTGTAGTAATCGTCGGTGATGACACCTCCTGCCCGCTTCTCGTTAATCCCTTTTCCCCGGAGGACAAGTTTGTCGTCCCTAAAGAAAGGATTATCCACATAAAGGCTAAACCCCATATTGTGCAATTTCGATTCCACCCGGTCGGTCACTCCATCTTTTTGTTTCACTTCTTGCCGGGTATCTCCCTCACCGGTTTCGTCAATCACACCGTGGTCTACTTTCTGCGCATATACATTAAGCCCTATATTGCCTTTGTCATTCCGCATGGAGGAGGAAATATTGTAGGCGTTGGTGCCATAATTCCCGAACTGGACATCGGCCGAGATGGAAGGGATGGCCGACGGCTCCCGGGTAATAATATTGATGGCCCCGGCCACGGCGCTACTCCCGTATAGGGCGGAACCGGCTCCTTTCACTACCTCAATACGGTCCACGTCACCCGTTCCGATCTGTTCCAACCCATATACGCTGGCTAACCCGGAATAGATGGGTTGTCCGTTTATCTGCACCTGGGTATGTTCGGCGCCCAACCCCTGCATACGCACCATGGAGAAGTTACAGGACTGGCATTGGTTCTCAACCCGGAGACCCGGGACCGCTTCCAGGGCTTCAAAAATATTCTGGGCGTTCTTTGTCCTTAACGACTGGGAGGTGACCACTTCAGTACGGATGGGTACGTTCTTTACAAAATGTGGCGTCCGTGTTCCGGTGACAACCACCTGCTCCAGGTTGAACATATCTTCTTCCAATTCAAAATGGATCGGGTGATCCTTTCCGGCTGCTATGTTTATATTGATTTCCTGCGGCTTGTAACCCACATATTGGGCGACGATAACTTGTTTTCCTTCCGGGATATTTTTCACCTCAAAAGTGCCATCGGAACGGGAGGATGTCCCCCGTGTTGTTCCTTTCACAAAAACAGTAACGGCGGGAAGTCTTTCTTCGCTTTTCTTGTCCAGCACGTATCCCGAGAGCATTCCCTCACTCCTTTGAGCCTGAGAAAAAGCATCGGATACATATAACAGCATAAGTAACAATAAAAATAAATAGGTAGTTTTCATCATGTTATGTTATTTACAGTCTATCGCTCTTAAAGGGGTGCAAAATTACCATTAATCATAGATAGTATCAATCCCCAATAGTTATAATTTTTCAGTAAAAAATAATCATTTTTGGTCATTGCGATATTGAATGGAAAGATGTTACTTTGCAAAAATTCAATTAGAGTATAGAGTAAAGAATAAAGAAATTATGAAATCAATTGCTATTATTTACGGTTCAAGTACCGGAAACACAAAATACGCGGCGCAATTAGTCGCTGAAAAGCTGGCCGGTTATTCACCAGTATTAAAAGATATCGCCGATATCTCGTCGGAAGAGTTTCTGGAGCCGGATGTGCTTATTCTCGGATGTCCCACCTGGAGTATCGGAGAATTGCAGGATGACTGGGATACATTCTTCTCACAAATCAGCAAACTTGACCTGAAAGGTAAGACTGTGGCCTTTTTCGGCCAGGGAGATTGTGAGGGGTATCCCGACACCTTTGCCGATGCACTGGGTATCCTTTATGATGAATTTGCCAAAACCGGTTGCACATTTGTGGGAGAGGTATCCACCGACGGCTATACGTTCGACGATTCCCAGGCTCTCCGGAACGGGGTCTTCGTGGGATTACCACTGGATGAAGACAATGAGAGCGACAAAACCAACAGCCGCATAGAAGCATGGGTAAATTCATTGAAGCAATATCTGGATTGATTTTCCTATAACGATCGAATGATATTATCGGAAGATCGACCAATAAAAGTCCTCATAAAGGACTCTTCTCTCTTTTAAATTATTTAATGTGTACTACACTATCAATAAAAACCCCCACAAATTTGTGAGGGTTTTTTTATTGATTCACGTTTTGGTATTCCAATAATTTTACCCGTGACAGTGTATTTTAGCTTGGCTATACAAATTCTGCAGTGGGATTACTGCTGGACGAAGACAACAAAAGCGACCAAACAGGGAGCTTTTATTTGTCCTTGTAATGTCCTTCCACGGATAATATTAGTACGGTTATGGTCTCATCATAAATATCATAAATTAGCCGGTCTTTTCCGCTAATTCGCCGGGAATATGTCACTGAATTTCCCGCAATAAGGGGTTCTGGGTGTCCGGTTCCACTCCTTGGGTGTTCCATCATCTCATCTAATAACTTCACTAACTTTTTGTAAAGCATCGGATTGGATTTCTTGTACTTGGCAACCATCTTGGCAGCTTCCTTTGAGAAATCAATTCTATATATCATAGAGAATCTAAGAAACTATGAAGTTCTTCCTTTGTTGTGAGAGAAATCGTTTTGCCTTCCCGGTATTGCCTTCGACCTTCTTCGAGCCTTTCCTCGAGTTCCGGAGTAATAACTAAGTCGCTATCATAAACAGGGGTAAGTATGTATGCCTGTTTTCGACCACGTTTGAGGATAATCTGTGCTCCCTTATCTGCGAGTTCGAAATATGCCTTTTGTTTTTCTCTAAATTCCCGACTTGAAATTTCTATAACTTGTCCCATAATTGAAAAATTTAATCCGTACCAATTTTGGTACAAATATACAGGAAGTTCATCAGTTGAACAACTTTTACCATGAAAATATAGCTCCTTATTAAAGTGAATCTATTATCCTCATGAAATGGCACACCATAGCAAAAACCGCATAACAAATCATTGTTACACGGTTTTTATTATCTGTCACGCAACGAACTTATGTCATGCCGCGTTTTACCATTGCTTATGGTATAAATACCAACGAACTCTATTTAGAGAGAGGAAAATGTGGGCGAGATTTTTATCTTACATTACAAATGATTTATAAATAAGAGAAGAAGGAGCACCATTGTTTGGTATAACTTCAATAGTAAAACGAAGTCCTTTTTCAAGTATAATTGGTGCTTGTTGGGGAGGGTTGGTTGTATGTTCTGGATGAGGATACCATCTTTCCCAATAAAAAGAAGGAGGATCAAATACTAATGTCGGATTTTCCGATGATTCTCCTTCCATATAATATCTAATATAAAACTCCTGTTTCTTTATTTCAACGGTGGCTATTTTTAGCACCTCTGGATTAATCTGCAAATACCACGAATAATCTCTTGGTTGAGGAAAATGCAAATAATGCATATAATATTGAAGCATTTCACCATTCCATGGATCTTCTACTGTGTATGGTCCGCTCGACGCATACGTAATAATAGCTCTAGGAGTATCTGGTTTTAAATTAACCACTCCCAATGAATCATTATATAACGGAATATATCCCACTGCACCAGGTGCAATATTTGTCCCTGGCACCCAAAAAGAAATAGGGGTTGACGGAAAAGAACCTACATTAGTAAGGTTTCCTTTAAGAGATATATCTGTTTTCAAATTAAAATTCGCTGCAGTAGGTCCTGAACTACTACCTCCAAAAATACCATTTAAAATATTAATTACCGCACCGGGAATGCCTCCTGCTACAGCAGATAAAGCTGAAGAGACTCCTGTTGACAAGGCTTTAAAAATATGTTTTGGCATTTTTAGTTTATTATCTCCTGTCTCCGAATCTATAGTGTTATTATTTATGACTGTTAGTCCAACGCCCGCCAATACACCTTCTCCTACACTCTCTCCAGTGTCTTTCAATTCAGAAATGATATTTGAACTTGTTGATGAAGCTGACCCAATAGTTCCATTTATTGTTCCTGTTATACCTCCTCCTAAATTTACTTCGGTAACATTATAGGAACTCAAACTCCAATTCAATTGTATTTGATCATAAGGTATTGTCCCTAAATTTGGATCATAAGCCAATTCATATTGCATCATATACCATTTGTTTGATGCTAATGGGGGTGTATCATCGGCTGGTTTTGGATGAATTTGAGAATAGGACTTTGTTGGCGTAGTTCGTACATCAACAGTTTCTTTACCAACAAAATTAAGTAAAGATGTATTGTGCGACGATATAATGGAAATTCCATCTTGTAGATTAGACGAAGAATGATAGAATTGAGTTGTAGTATAAAAAAATATCCTCATCAATCCCCGGTATTTATTATAGAGTACAAAATAAGGATTTATGAGAGGACCTGGTGAGTTAGGATCAAAAGAGTTATACATTAATACCCAACCATCAAACGCTTTCCGATCGTTCAACACATCTAAACCATAAATAGAAGCAAGGCTCCCTTGCCCAACCCATGGCGACGGTATTCGTGATTGCCCTGGAGGTGTAGGCATCCAATCGGCATTTTCCCAATCGAAATCATAAGGAGTTACAGCACGTGTTTGCGCAGAAACTACTAAAGCACTGTCATCCTCCTTCAGTTCATTCAGGATTTGGTTATCCTGACAACTTACGATAAGCATAAATGATATGCTTAATAAAATGAGTAATAATTTAGTTAATTCTTTCATAATAAAAAATAATTAATCGTTAGTTTCTCAAAGTTAGGAATTACCAATAAATAAAATAGTTAAAATCAATATCAAATAGTAAATTTAATGATAAATATCTATTTAATAATCTATTGCACAAAAGAATACCCACATACAATTTAACGATTATTTGGGTATTCTCCTGAAATAGAATCATGGCTTACACTCATCCTATTATAGAATATTAAGGTTTTATGATTAAAAGAAACCGCGCCCTGATTTTTCCGGACGCGGTTTATAATTAAGGATAAGAAAACAGAAGAAATACCCCTCTCCCATTTTCTAAATTTTATGATTAGTTAAAAATATAACGAAGACTTAACTGCATATAATATGTTGAAGTATAGCTAATATTCGGACGGAATGTATCTTTAAGTACCTCCGTTCCATTTTTCAAGAAATAGAAAGTCGGTTTAACCGTTCCAGCTCCAGCGATAACCTGACTTAAGTTTGCAACCTGAAGAATATTATTCCTATTATAAAAATTACGAACACCCCATTTACTATTCAACAAATTACCTACATTCATAATATCCAAACCAACTTGTATGGTATTTCGTTTTCCTACAACATTTACAAAAAAGTCCTGAAGAATTTTAATATCTACTGTATTTACCCAAGGATATAAAGCTCCGTTACGTTGAGCATATCCGCCTTTGTTTTTACTTAGATACTTATCTTGTTCAATATAATTCCAAAAATCTGTTTCCTGCTGGGCTGCGGTATAATCACCGTTGTCCACAAACGTAATTTCAGATTTGTCTTTAGGAATATATAATAAAGAGTTCCCACCGTTATCGTTATTTAAACCGTTTGAATAAATATATGAATAACGGCCTTGTTCTCCACCTTCATAGAAAAGAGAAATTGTTGTGGCAAAATGTTTGGCATATTCCTTACGATATGAAAGAGAAGCAACTATACGGTTAGGAATGACATAACCCGAATAGCCCATTGTATAATCATTTGAACCGTAAATAGTAGGATCATTATACCAAGCAGAACCAAGTTGATCGCCTATACCGTCACGAGAACTTTTAGCTTTCGAATGTGTATAAGCTGCCATCGCCGATAATCCGAAATCAAATGTCTTTTCCAGTTTAGCTGTTACCGACCAATAGTAGTTTTCACCCCCATTTTTTAACAAATACACATTATTTGGAGGTGATTGATAATATTGTCTAAGGGAAATTTTACGTTGATCCACATAATCCGTAATTTGGAAACCATCGGGTTTCAGACCGGCATTCTCAACAACAACCGAATTGATATCTTTACTGTAAATCCCTTCCAAACTTCCGAATATATCCCAAGGTAATCTTGCATCAAGAGCTAAGCTGCTTTTCCAGTTTTGGGGAAGTTTCAGATCCCTATCCATAACTACTATTGCCGAAGGTGCAGCGGGAGTTGCCGGATTGAAACCACCTGGATAAATTTCACCCAATATCTCTTCCAATGTTGTCTTGAAAGCAGGAACCGATCCAAGCGATTGAGCCGTGGCTGTCGTTTGCAATACACCTGCATCACTGGCTTGAGCCACAATCCATACAAAAGGTATTGTACCGGTGAAAAGTCCGCTACCTCCACGTAATACTAATGAGCGATCACCCAAAATATCATAATTGAATCCCACGCGCGGCGAAAATAATATATTTGCTTTAGGCAGTTCAGCCGTATTAAACTTTCTGCCTCCAAAATCTAAATCAGCAATACTTTCGTTATATGTATCAAGCTTAGGATAAGTGGGCAAATCCAAACGAAGCCCGCCCGACACCTTCAATTGGTCTGAAATACTGTATTCATCCTGCAAGTATGCTGTAAATTGATTGAACTTGAAGGAAGGAAATGCCTGAGTCAATTCTGCATTATTCGGGTGAGTAATGGAAAAAGTCTTGGCAGGAGCGCCGTTAACAAAATCTTCCCATGAATTAAAAGCATAATATCCCGTACCAAAACGTTGAAATCCGTTTTTAGTATGGTTATATTCATATTGTAAGCCTGCAGTGATGTTATGAGCACCCATTGACCATGTCACATCATCGCTTATAGTAAAAGATTGGACTTTGCGTAAGTTCCCGTATGAGAAAAGCTCGGTACCAAAACTTACATAAGGTTGCTCATCTTTCAAAATGTCAACGAACGGGAAAGTATTTCCATCGGTAGAACGAGGCTCGTCCTGATCCGTATAAGTAAATCTTAATTGGTTATTTATATTACCGAACGTAGAGTTCAACTCGGCAGCTATTGAGGAGAAATTTTGTTCCTGGTAATATCCTGAATTTTGGTACCACATCGCATACATCCCTTGCCTATTGTAACTGGTTGCATACGGAGAAGGGCTAATACCTGAAATGGATGTACTCGGATAACTCGGATCTTTTTTCTTGGTTACATTGTAACGCACATTCAACCGATGCTGATCATTAATATTCCAGTCTACACGCGCTAAAAATTTCATCCCGGGACTCTCATTCGAATAACCCTGATAAGGACCTGTTTCATAGCCATAAGTATTCCTTAAATAATCACTTATCATATTCAAATCGGAAGCTGTCGGACGTGCGACATTGTCACTGCCGTCTGTATAAGGATTCTCGGAAGTAGCTGCAAGCCTCGAAGGACCCGGAACTACAGTCTTTTCCGTTTCAAAATTCAGAAAGAAGAATAATTTATTTTTAATAATCGGCCCCCCGAAACGGAATCCATACAAATTAAAACGACTGTCCGTACGGTCAAACGTTTCATCTTTTACCTTATTCCCCTTATATTGTTCATTGTTCATATAGGTATAAAACGATCCCCTAAATTCGTTATCCCCTGAACGGGTAACGGCATTAATTGCAGAACCCAAAAAGCCGCTTTGACGAACGTCATAAGGAGTCACACTTACTGAAACCTGTTCTATAGCGTCTAATGATATCGGCGATCCGTTAGCAGGCATACTCTGTCCGATTCCAAACTTATTATTAAAAGAAGCTCCGTCAATTGTAATATTATTTTGACGGTACGTTCCACCACCAATAGCTGAACCATTAGCTTGCGGTGTAAGCCTTGTAAAATCTGTCAAACTTCTGCTGACCGAAGGTAATGTATTAAGAACCCGTGTATTAATATTCGTCACAGCTCCTGCTCTGTCACTGTTCATATTGGAACTACCTCCCCTTGCAACAATTGCAACTTCTTCTAATTCTATCGCTTCTTCTGTTAACTGAACATTCAAAACATAGTTTTCACTCAAACTCAAAGTGATTTCCTCTGCAATATATTTCCCATAACCAATATACGTTATCTCTACCGTATATGGTCCACCCACGCGCATACCGCTCAAATTATAACGGCCATCCATATTGGTCACGGTGCCGTAGGTCGTTCCGGAAGGTACATGCGTAGCAATCACCGTTGCACCGATAACGGCTCCGTCAGCATCTGTAACGCGTCCGCTCATACTGGAAGTAGTCACCTGGGCCTGCATCATAGTAGCCATCATCAAAGTAAGCACTACAGCTAAAAACTTCAATTTCTTTACCATAAATTCAATGTTTAAATTATCAATCCTATTTTTAATAAAAGTAAATGTCGCACACAATATATTGCACAAAAGTACGATAAATTTATCTAAAATCTGTTACATTTTTGCTACAATATTTTGCCCTTTTATACATTCGTTTTTGGTGATGATTACCGGTTAAAACAATAATCCAACAAACAGCCGTCTGGAAATAACAAATTGATACAGATAGGTTAACCCGTCTTTCTTTCTAACAAAAAATAAGGCGGATGACTTTCAAACTCTCGTTTCATCATCCGCCCTGATAGCGTATCAATCTAATCTATTTTAAGATTACATCATGCCGCCCATTCCGCCGCCGCCCATAGGAGGCATTGGTGCCGGGTTGTCTTCTTTTTTATCGGTGATCACACACTCAGTTGTGAGGAACATGCCAGCGATGGAAGCCGCATTTTCCAAAGCCACGCGAGTCACTTTCGCAGGATCGATCACGCCCGTCTCGTAGAGATTTTCATATTGATCGGTACGGGCATTATAACCGAAATCGGCTTTGCCTTCACGTACTTTCTGTACTACCACGGCGCCTTCTTTTCCGGCGTTCGATACAATTTGACGAAGCGGTTCTTCGATAGCACGTTTCACGATCTCGATACCAGTGGTTTCGTCTTCGTTCTCACCCTTCAGGTTTTCGAGTACTTCAATTGCACGTACATAAGCCACACCGCCACCGGGAACGGTTCCTTCTTCCACCGCTGCACGGGTAGCCGAAAGCGCGTCCTCAACACGGTCTTTCTTCTCTTTCATTTCCACTTCGGAAGGTGCACCCACATAAAGCACTGCTACACCGCCTGCCAGTTTGGCCAAACGTTCCTGCAGTTTTTCACGATCGTAGTCGGATGTGGTTTTATCAATCTGTGCACGAATCTGCCCGATGCGGTTGCTGATGGCTTCCTTCTCGCCATTTCCATTTACAATGGTAGTAGTATCTTTGTCGATAGTCACTTTTTCAGCGCTCCCCAGCATATCGAGGGAAGCGTTTTCCAAGGTGAGGCCTTTTTCTTCGGAGATCACCACACCACCGGTCAGGATGGCAATATCTTCCAACATCTCTTTTCTGCGGTCTCCAAATCCAGGCGCTTTTACTGCAGCCACTTTCAACGATCCGCGCAGACGGTTTACCACCAGGGTAGTGAGCGCTTCGGAGTCGATATCTTCAGCGATGAGCAATAGTGGCTTTCCGGTTTGGATTCCTTTTTCGAGGATGGGGAGAAGTTCTTTGATTGCCGAAATTTTCTTGTCATGGATAAGGATCAGCGGGTTTTCGAAATCCACTTCCATCGCTTCGGTATCGGTCACGAAATAGGGAGAGATATATCCGCGGTCGAACTGCATACCTTCCACCACGTCCACATACGTATCGGTACCTTTCGCTTCTTCCACGGTGATCACCCCTTCTTTGCTTACTTTCTGCATCGCTTCGGCGATCAGTTTACCGATGGTTTCATCTCCGTTGGAAGAGATTTTGGCCACATTTTCGATCTTCTTCAGGTCATTGCCTACTTCCACAGCCTGGCTCTTCAGATTCTCAACCACTGTGATCACAGCTTTGTCGATACCGCGTTTCAAATCCATCGGATTGGCACCGGCAGTCACGTTCTTGAGTCCCACACCAATAATAGACTGAGCCAAAACGGTAGCGGTAGTCGTTCCGTCCCCGGCATCATCATTGGTTTTAGAGGCTACCTCTCTCACCAGTTGAGCGCCCATATTCTGGAAAGCATCATCCAATTCGATCTCCTTTGCTACGGTCACACCGTCTTTAGTGATCTGGGGAGCACCGTATTTTTTATCAATAATCACATTACGGCCTTTAGGACCCAATGTTACTTTAACGGCATCTGCCAATTCGTCCACACCCTTTTTCAGAAGGTCGCGGGCATCCATGTTGAATTTAATTTCTTTAGCCATGTTTATTTCAATTTTTGTATTGTTTTTTTGTTTTATTAAAACAGATTAAATCTCCCATCAATCTCTTATTCTATAATCCCTAAAATGTCAGACTGACGCATGATCAGATGTTGTTCCCCATCGATTTCAATTTCAGTGCCTGCATATTTTCCATAAAGCACTTTGTCGCCTTGTTTCACGACCATTTCTTCGTCTTTTGTACCTTTTCCCACAGCTACTACTTCACCTTTCAGCGGTTTTTCCTTTGCCGTATCGGGGATAATAATTCCACTCACTGTTTTTTCTTCTGCAGCTGCCGGCTTTACCAGCACTCTGTCTGCCAATGGTTTAATGTTCATACTACTAAAATTGATGTTAATATAATTAATATTGTTTCTCTAAATGACAATACCTCAACTGCGAATTCTATGCCAAATTTATTCAAATCCCTTTTCTGCCAAAAAAACAATTGCTCAGTGTAGAAATTGACAATTCTCCTGCCAAAATTTCAGTTTCTTGTTAACTTTGCATTTTGGAAAGATGGAAAGGTGGTTGAGTGGAAAAAGAATAAAATTGCCTGGATAGGAGCTTTTTTATGCAAAAAACGTATCTTTGACGCTATGACAAAATCTCAATTCTTAATAGGGGCTTCATCGTCCGGAAGCGGGAAGACTACGCTGACCATCGGATTGTTACGGGCATTCAAAAACCGGGGGTTACAGGTACAACCGTTTAAGTGCGGCCCCGACTATATCGATACGAAATTCCATAAACTGGCGGCAGGTAAACCCTCGATCAACCTCGACTTGTTCCTTGCCTCGCAAGAGCATGTAAAGCAATTGTACTCTACTTACACATCAAGTTGTGATGTTGCTTTGACCGAAGGAGTAATGGGACTTTTCGACGGATATCACAAATGGCAGGGCAGCGGTGCGCACATTGCCGGATTACTCGATATCCCTATTATATTGGTGTTAACTCCCAAATCAATGGCTTATTCCGTAGCACCCATCCTGTATGGTTTTAAAAACTTTCACAAAGATGTATCTATCGCAGGAGTTATCTTCAACATGGTCAACTCCGACAGCCATTACCGTTTTTTGCAGGATGCCTGCAATGATGTAGGGATACCCGCATTGGGACGCCTTCCCCAAAACAATAACCTGAAAATTCCGTCACGGCACCTCGGTTTGAGTATCGACCGCAACCTGCTTTTGGATGAGTTTACAGAGAAAGCGGCCGACTTTATGGAGCAACATCTCCCCATTGATGAAATATTGGAAATAACGACCAAAAACACTATCACACACTTTCCTGTTATACAGCACAAATCTTTTCACGGCAAGCCATTGATATCAGCAGTCGCATCGGACGAGGCTTTTACTTTTTATTACCATGAAAATATCGAGTACCTGAAAAATAGAGGTACTGTTACTTTTTTCAGTCCGACGCACGACAAAGAACTGCCCGACGCCGATTTTGTATATCTTCCAGGGGGATACCCGGAGTTGTACCTCGACAAGCTGAGTGAGAACAAATCTATGCAGGAAAGCATCCGCCGTTATGTGGAGCAAGGTGGACGGTTGCTGGCTGAGTGCGGTGGCATGATGTATCTCTCTTCATGCATTGCCGATAAAACCGGAAAAGAGTATCCCATGGCAGGCATTTTTAAACAAAAAGCCAGTATGGAGGGGATGAAACTCACCTTGGGATATCGTCAATTCACGTCAAACGGAATCTGTGTAAAGGGACATGAATTTCATTACTCATCCGTCTCCGGAGACGAGGAAAGTATTCTCACCCAATACAACGCCAGGGGAATTCCGGTCGATACGAAACTATTGCGCTACAAAAACACCATTGCTGGATATACGCATATCTACTGGGCAGAAATGGATGATTTGATGGGGCTGTTCAATTAGGAAAACATTATTTATCAAACACCTGCAATCAAAAACCCAATTCTATAGATAAAACTATATCTCATCATTTAATTATTTTTATTATATATTACACAAAAAAGAGGTATCTTTGTACCCGATTTTTGGTGTTCCATTTGCGAAATCTTGCAATCGGAATGAAAAGGGAATCAGGTGAAAATCCTGAACAGACCCGCTGCTGTAAGCTCCATTGATCATCCTTGTACAATACTCATTTCCACTGTTCCGATTTCCGGAATGGGAAGGACGTACCAAGGAGGAGTAAGTCAGAAGACCTGCCAAAGAAATTCGTTCAAAGCTTTCGGGAAAATAAAGCTGAAGACATCAACAAAAAATTGATCTCTGTCACATTTATTTGAAGTTATTGGGTTCTTCTTTATTCTTCAAATGTTTTAAATTCCTGCAAGCTAATTGGTAATATTCAATTGGCTAAAATGTACTGTATTCGGAGCCGGAGGATTTTCTTTTTCTTTTTTCTATTGACATTGTCTTTGTCAGTTAGATCTCAGCACCAACTGGATAGTATACAATATCTGGATGAAGTCATTATTACAGCCAAATCATACAAAGAAGTGATTCCTGCTCAAAAGCTTACCGGTGAAGAATTAAGACAATTAAATAGTTTTTCCGTTGCAGATGCAATTCGCTATTTCTCCGGCATACAGATCAAGGATTATGGCGGTATTGGAGGTCTTAAGACGGTAAACATACGGAGTTTAGGAACTCACCATGTAGGAGTATTCTATGACGGCATCCAATTGGGGAATGCACAGAATGGACAAATCGACCTGGGTAAATTCTCTCTGGACAATATGGAAGAGATTTCTGTATATAATGGTCAAAAAAGTGATGTCTTTCAACCTGCTAAGGATTTCGGCTCTTCCGGATCGGTTTACTTACGCTCGCGGACACCCGCATTTAATGATGGGAAAGATTTTAATCTAAAAACAACCATCAAAACCGGTTCTTTCGATTTGATCAATCCTTCCCTATTGTACGAACATAAGCTAAACGATAAAATCAGTACATCTTTCAACGTAGAACTTATTAATTCTTCGGGGAAATACAAATACCGTTATAAAAGAGTCTATCCAAATTCTGATCAGGTGATGTATGATACAACAGCTGTCAGACAAAATGGGGACGTATACTCCTCAAGATTGGAAGGCGGGCTCTATGGTATTACTTCTGATGGATATTGGAGATTTAAAACATACTTTTACGATTCAAACAAGGGAATTCCAGGTGCAATTGTGAACAATGTATGGAAAAATTCCCAACGTCAGAGGGATAGAAATTTCTTCGCACAAGGTTCATTTCAACAAAGTATTTCTCCCAAGTACGAGGTACGAGGCAACGTAAAATATGCCTATGATTACATGAATTATGTCAATCCCGACACAACCCTCATGCTGATCGACAATACTTTTAAACAACAGGAGTTATATATCTCCATCGCCAATAAATATGCTATTACCAACAATTGGGATATCGCCCTATCTGCCGATATGCAATATAATACCTTGCGTTCTGATTTGGATGGATTTGTTTTTCCAAAACGACTTACCACGCTTATCGCTCTTGCATCGGCATTGGAAATAGGGAAAATAAAAATGCAGGGAAGCCTTTTGACAACTTTGGTTCGGGAAAGAATCAATTCCGGTAACGCAGCCCAAACTGGTTCTGTAAAATCGGCGCCTGGCAAAAAGGAGTTTACACCTGCCTTTTTCATTTCTTATAAGCCATTTAGTGACCAAGATCTGAACATAAGGGCATTTTATAAGAATATCTTCAGGATGCCCACATTCAATGACCTTTATTACACCGACATCGGTAATATCGCTTTAAAACCGGAATTCACCCATCAATACAATCTTGGGATCCAATATGGGAGACAGTTACAGAACTGGTTTATCGATCAGTTGCAGGTACAGGCAGATACTTATTATAATAAAGTAACAAACAAAATTGTAGCGGTACCCAAAGGAAGTGGACAATATCGTTGGATGATGATGAACCTGGGAGAAGTGGAAATACGGGGAGTGGATGTGTCCACCACGACAGCCCATCAGTTGCCTTTTGACCTGTTACTTAACATAAGGCTCTCCTACACTTATCAGAAAGCTCAGGATTTCACAAAACGCAGTAGTGAGGAATTGCAAAAGATAACCTATGGAGGGCAAATTCCTTACATACCGTGGCATAGTGGTTCTGTTATAGCCAATTTATCATATAAATCGTGGCATCTCAATTATAGTTTTATCTATGTGGGCGAGCGTTATCATAACTCCGCCAACATCAAAGCAAATTATGAACAGCCATGGTACACCCATGACATGTCACTCATCAGGAATTTCAAGGTACAGAATATAGATATGCGCCTGGCTGCAGAAGTAAATAACCTGTTGAGCCAGGATTACGAAGTGGTGCTTAATTATCCTATGCCAAAACGTAACTATAAGATTTCTTTAACAGTAGAGTTATGAAGAAGTATATATTTATAATAGGCTGTTTACTATCCATGTTATCCGGACTCTACGGTTGCCGGGGTGATGTGGAAATGCTCCTGTCGGAAGAAGAAGACTCAGGAGATTCACATGGGTCAGTAGATTATAAAGGATTTTATCTGCTTAATGAAGGCAATATGGGATCTAATAAATCCACATTAGACTTCTTCGATTTTGAGACAGGAAAATACACACGCAATATTTACGCGGAAGTTAATCCGTCGGTCCCCAAGGAATTGGGAGACGTAGGCAATGATATTGGCATATACGGCAGTAAGCTATATGCCGTGATCAACACCTCGAACAAGGTAGAAGTAATGGAGGCCAATACGGCCAGGCGAATTACGCAAATAGATATTCCAAATTGTCGTTTCATTCAATTCCACGGGAAATATGCCTATATAACCTCTTATGCCGGGCCTGTAGTGATTGACCCCAACTATGAACAATTGGGTTTTGTAGCAAAGGTGGATACCGCTACACTCAAAGAGATAGACAGATGCCTTGTCGGTTTCCAGCCGGATGAACTGGCCATCGTGGATAACATGATTTATGTGGCCAATTCCGGGGGATATATGGGAGCAGGAGAAACATCCGGATATGAGCGAACCGTTTCGGTCATCGATATAGGAAGTTTTAAGGAGGAAAAGCGAATAGATGTGGCCTATAATCTTGAAAGAATTAAAGCCGATAAAAGAGGTAATCTCTGGGTAAGTTCCCGGGGTGATTACTATACCCTCCCCTCCCGTTTGTTTTTTATCGATAAAGGGAAGCAAATAGTAACGGACACCATTCCTCTGGCAGCATCCAACTACTGGCTCGATGATGAGCTACTCTATGTGTATGGATCGGAGTTCAGCTATATCACGAATGGATGGACCATGTCCTACTATGTGGTTGATACGCGTACACGCCAGATTGTAAGGCAGAATATTATTACCGATGGGACCGATGAAAAGATTGAAAAGCCCTATGGAATTATGGTACATCCGGAAACAAAGGATATATATATCACAGATGCGGGAGATTATGTCACGCCGGGACTTTTATACTGCTTTACCAATGAGGGAAAGAAAAAATGGGCAATACGTACCGGAGATATTCCCGGGCATTTTGCCCTCTTGCCAAAGCAACAATAGATTAATGTATAAATAAAAATAATAAACGATGAAATCCTATCTTAAGTCAACCACGTTTATCCTCATCATTTTTCTGGTGCTGGGGAGTATAGTCACTTCCTGCGGTGATGATGCACCTGAACCTTATCTGTTACAGAAAGGAGATATTACTGTCAATGTCCCTGCAGAAGGTTTTATTGCTGAAATCGATCAACTCTTCAAGATAGAAGTGGTGAGCGTTTCTGATGAAGGACTTACCTATGAATGGTTCATGGATGGAGAAAGTGTGTCTAAGATCAAGACTTTTGAGTATATGTTCGACACCAATGGCGTATATGACCTGAATCTGGTTGTCAAGCAAGGAGAGCTTCAGTACGAGTATCCTTTCACCGTTAAAGCGGTGTTTTCAGGAACTCCTCCCCCTCCGATAGAGGGGGCCTCTCCGTATATTACGAAGGTAATTGATTACATGCCTGCTGTGGGACAATTTACGAATAAGTTACCCAAATATGAAGAAGGGGATACGCAAGAAATAATGAATGAAAAGGTGCTGGCTGCTATTGGGAACAACAAAAAGGGTATGATCACCTTAGGCGGGTATGGTGGATATGTGGTAGTCGGTTTCGACCATACTATCCAGAACATTAAAGGGAAACGTGACTTCAGGGTGTTGGGGAATGCTTTTTATGCGAATACCAATCCTGATCCGGATGCACCGGAGGGTGGAAGTTTCGAGCCGGGTATTATTATGGTGGCTTACGACAAGAACAAGAATGGAATACCCGATGATGATGAATGGTATGAAATTGCGGGGAGTGCCCATGAAGACCCCACAAAGGAACTATGGTACGAAAAAGCAAAAAGTAACGGAAATGATGTGAATCTGTATCGGAACTATGAGATCACCTATTACAAACCGGACGAAAACAAAGAGCCGGTGAAGGATAAAGACCAAGCGTATGCAACCGATGCAGAATATATTAAATGGAAAGACAATCAGGATAATACAGGATACAAAGTAAAGAATATCTATCATCAACAATCCTATTATCCACAATGGGCGACAGGCGATGAGTTAACTTTCCGAGGAACGTGCCTGCCACAAAATGGTGTGGATGAGAGCGGAAAAGGAAATTATTTCGTATTGTATAAATTCCATTACGGTTATGCAGACAATGAAATAAACAATAAAGATGATGCAGCCATGGATATTGACTGGGCCATCAATTCAAAGGGGCAGAAAGTAAGCCTTCCCGGAGTGGATTTCATCAAAATATATACCGGAGTGAACCAGGAGAATGGTTGGCTGGGAGAAAATTCCACCGAAATTTCAGGAGTGGAAGATCTTCATCTCTTACAAGTAGATATAGACACACGTAAATAGGGGTATTTACGAAAAAAATAATTTACAAACAATGAGTATTCTACAACAAATTCAGTGTAATGATTAAATGTAAAAATTATGGAGACAAAAGAACAGATTAAAAGAACAAATGAAGTAGATGAAATCTACGAAAAGCCGACAATTGAAGTGATAGAAATGGAGATGGAAGGCATACTCTGCGCGAGTAGCGATGGTGATGGTTTTGGTGATGGAGGCGGAGGTCTTTGGTAATCATAGAACAAGTAACAATTAAAAAAATAAAATGATGAATAAATTTCGATTATTAGTAACGGTCATCGTACTGGCTTTATTGGGAGCATGTACGGATATTGATGAGTTGGGCAATATCGACAACGGTCAAGTACAAAATCAAAAGATATCGATTAGTGTAAGTGTGGATGATGGGATTTCTACCCGGGCCGGAATTGTGGAAGGCAATACCCACTACGTGAGTGGTGAGGAGTTCTACTGGAGCGAGGGGGATGAGATTCGTCTCTATTTTGTAAAAGATGGAGGTAGCGGAGAAGTTATACCCAATGCATTATTTGAGGCTGAAAACGTAAACGGCAATACCGCTGATTTCACAGGAACAATACCCAATGGACTGAACGGTACGTACCATATCTATGCTGCCAAAGATTTAGAGCAGACAAGTCTTTCCTCAACCCAACTCAAAGGATTATTACCGCAGAATCAGACACAGACAGGGAAGAGCTCCAATGGGATTGTATTGCCGATGCTCTCCTCACCTATCCAGAGTGTACAGATTGTAAATGGGGCATTGACCGGCAACCAGTCTCTCGATTTTAACCTGAAACAGTTGAATTCATTGTTACGCTTTACGTTAGAGAACAATACTTCACAGGCTATGACCATAGAAAAAATTGTTATCAGCGTGGAAAATAGTGAAGGTGCATCCGTTGCAGCTTTTGCCAATGAAGCTACCATAGAGATGAATTCGGGAACAGAAATCAAATGGGACAATATAGGCTCCGCTTTATCCAACGAGATGGCCTTGGAAATAGAGCAAAACGGAACCGAAGCAACCATCGCGGAAAATGGTAAATTTGACGCCTATTTATCTGTATTACCGTCAGAAGGTTTTACCAATGGCAATAGTTTTGTGGCAGAAATAAACCTTAAAGGAGCAGATGGCAAAAGTTATATGCAAAAAAAGAAATTAACCATTTCTAATAGTGGTGATTTTGCTTTTCTCTCTAATGGACTTGAAGCGGGGATGCGTTATTATTTTATCAATGAATTGACCAATGATAATACCCATAGGGTATCAATTGTCACCTTCGAGGATACTTCCGGCTCTACTTACTGGTCTTCGCTGATCGATAATCCACAATATGGTGGCCCGTTACTTTATGGGGATTTTGCCTATGTTGATTATGAATGGACTGATCCGGAAAGCGGCTTATATTCAACAATACAAGAAAATTATGGAGGTAAGGTATTCTGGGGTGGAGGAATTGCCATTTCTAACTATGTCAGTTTAGACTATGAGGCAAATGGTGATTTTATGCAGCAATTAACCCTGTATGGAGAAACCGGAAATAATGGTTCCAGCAATTTTGCCATTTCATTCGGATATTTTGACGATTCAGGCTTTACCAGTCCGGATGGACAACCGAGAATGAGTTTCCCTGATGGGGCAAAGACAATCGACCATATGTACATATCTCCCACCACTTATTACTATAATGTAGTAGTCAATGGCAACAGCATGAGCCCTCCTCTCGGAAAGGGTGAAGATGTATGGGTTACTGCCACTGGATATCTCGGAGGAGTGGAAGGAAATACAGTGACCACCTATATGGCAAAGGACGGCGAATCTTTAGTCAACTCATGGACTAAGTGGAATCTTTCCGGTTTAGGCAAGGTTGACGAGATTATATTCAATATAGGAGGTGGAACGGATAATGGTTATGGTTTTAGTATACCTGCCTATTTTGCCTTTGATGATGTCATGGTAATACATGATTGAATTATAGGGTAACAAATGATTGACTTCGAATAATAGAGTAAGGTAGCCGGAGATGATATCCGGCTACTTTTACACTTTAAATACCAGATAATTATGAATCGGTTTCCGCAATTTTTATTTTTTGTCATAATTGTCATCCTGTTTTCAGGCTGTACAAATAAAAGCAGTTCTCTGGAAGAATATAACCGGGTTATTTACAAGCCCGCTTATGCTTCCGGATTTGAGATTATCGGATCAGAAAACAGCCAGAGTACAATACTTAAAGTAAGGAATCCATGGCAAGGTGCAGAAAATGTGGAAACGATGCTGTTCATTGCCCGTAATGGTGAATCCGCACCCGATGGATTCAGGGGAGAAATCCTTCATGGTGATGCCAGTAAAATCATTTGCATGTCCTCCACCCACATTGCCATGCTGGAAACGCTCAATGAAGTAGAACGGGTTGTAGGCGTATCAGGTATTGATTTTGTTTCTAACTCGCATATATCAACCAATAAGTCGAAAATTGGCGATGTGGGTTATGACGGAAATATCAATTATGAGCTGCTGGTCTCACTCGATCCCGACCTAATCTTGTTATTCGGCGTAAACGGAGCCAGCGGCATGGAGCCCAAACTAAAGGAGTTGAACATCCCATTTGCCTATATTGGAGAGTACCTTGAAGAATCACCCCTTGGCAAAGCGGAATGGTTAGTGGCTATCTCTGAAATAATCGACAGGCGTAATACGGGCGAAGAGTTATTCTCTTCTATCCCCATTCGCTACAATGAACTAAAAGAAAAGATAGCCAACACCGCATCGGCAAACCCTAAAGTCATGATTAACACACCTTATGGCGATTCATGGTTTATGGCTTCATCCGAAAGCTATTTAGCCCAACTCATCTCAGACGCCGGAGGAGATTATGTGTATAAAAAAAACAGTTCCAACAGGTCTTTGCCTATTGATATGGAAGAAGCCTACTTACTGACTTCCCAGGCCGATGTATGGATCAACGTGGGGGCAGCCACCACATTACATAAACTGAAATCGATGTATCCTAAATTTACCGATACCCGTTGCGTACAGAATGGTGCTGTATATAATTCCACTAAGCGTATGAATGCATCGGGGGGTAATGATTACTGGGAATCAGGGGTGATTAGTCCGGACATAGTATTGAGAGACTTGATCAAAATCTTTCATCCGGATCTTATTGCAGAAGATTTTTACTACTACCAGAAACTCCTATAATCTTGAGGAATTCCATGTATACGGCATCACACAGTCGAACCTTATTCATCATTTTAACACTCTTGCTGGTGTTGCTCTTCGCGGTAGACCTGTCAGCAGGTGCTGTCAATATTCCACTGAGTGATGTATGGGCTGCATTGACCGGAGGCGAGTTGCCGGAAACCACAAAGAAAATCATCCTGAACATCCGTCTGGTCAAGGCGGTAGTAGCCCTTGTAGCGGGGATCGGGTTGTCTGTCAGCGGACTTCAGATGCAAACCCTGTTTCAAAACCCTTTGGCCGGTCCCTATGTGCTGGGGATCAGTTCCGGTGCCAGTCTGGGTGTTGCCCTATTCCTCCTTGGTGCTCCAATGCTTGGCACTGCCGCAAATTCAATCTTTTCAACGCTGGGTGTGGCAGGAGCCGCATGGATCGGAGCAGCCGCCGTATTACTTATTATTTGGACACTCAGCCGTCGTATCAAGGATATCATGGTTATCCTGATCCTGGGAATGATGTTCGGTTCAGGGATAAGCGCTATTGTACAGATACTGCAATACATGAGTAATGAAAATGCGCTTAAAACATTTGTTATATGGACAATGGGATCTTTGGGAGATGTCACCACTGCCCAACTGGCTTTATTATTACCCGCCGTCATTGCCGGATTGGTTTTATCTGTCGCGGCCGTCAAACCGCTTAATTTATTGCTTCTGGGAGAGAACTATGCCCGTACGATGGGATTAAATATTGGCCGTACGCGGCAATTGATCTTTCTTTCAACCATACTGTTTGCCGGGACAATAACAGCATTCTGCGGTCCTATCGGTTTTATAGGGCTGGCGGTACCCCATGTAGCACGTATTATTTTCAGGAATGCCGATCATCGTATTATGATGCCTGCCACAGCACTATTGGGTGCCATTATCATGTTGCTTTGCGATCTTATATCCAAGATGCTGGCACTCCCTATTAATTCGATTACCGCCCTGATGGGAATTCCCATTATCATATGGGTAATTATCCGTAAGAAAAATATATTCTGACATGATTCATTTGCAAAATATTACCATAGGTTATAAGGATAATATTCTACTGAGGGACGTTTCTGTAACAATGCCAACAGGAAAACTGATCGCTCTGATTGGACGTAACGGAAGCGGCAAGTCCACTCTTCTCCGTGCGATAGCAGGATTAGGCGAAGTACGCCAGGGAACAATCCTACTTAATGGTCACAACCTTGAGGCAATGTCCACCTATCAACTTGCCACCACAGTCTCTTTTGTCACCACGGAGAGAGTACGGATTGTAAATCTTCGTTGCCAGGATGTGGTAGCCTTGGGACGTGCCCCCTATACCAACTGGATCGGCCGGATGCAATCACGAGACAGGAAGATTGTAATGAAATCACTTGAGTTGGTAAACATGCAGAATTATATGGACAGGACTATGGATCAGATGTCTGATGGAGAATGCCAACGGATAATGATTGCCCGTGCATTGGCACAGGATACTCCCATAATTCTTCTGGATGAGCCAACCTCATTCCTTGATTTACCTAACAGGTATGAACTCTGTTCTTTGTTAAAGCGGCTTGCGCATGATGAAAGCAAGTGCATCTTTTTTTCGACCCATGAATTGGATATTGCCGTAACAATGTGTGATGCAATTGCGCTGATCGATTCCCCCCAACTACACTATCTTCCTGTTTCGAAAATGGTTGAGAGTGGGCATATCGAACGTTTATTCAATAGTTCTTCTGTTGGTTTCGATGCGCACAATTGTAGTGTGAAAATGACAGAGAAATAAAATGAGTTTAATTAATCGCAGATAAGATATGGTTGATGGACGACCACTCCCAAATGCATAGCCTTTAAAGTATTTATTATACCTTTGTCTTTTATGTACGACAAGAAGTAAACTCAATAACTGATGAAAAAAATATTTCTTTTCTTATCTATTCTTACGATTCTTACGGTATTTGCCGTACAAGGACAACCCTATACACGTATCGTGTCGCTGGCGCCCTCATTCACACAAAGCCTCTATTATCTGGAAGCGCAGGATAAACTGGTGGGATGTACAAGCTATTGCGAGGCAGCCAAAGGAGACAATAAAGAGATCGTGTCTTCGGCCATAAAGGCAAATGTTGAAAAAATCATCAACCTGAAACCTGATTTGGTACTGGCATCCGGACTTACTAATCCTAAAGACACGGAATTACTGAAAAAGGTCGGGATAAAAGTAGAGGTCATTTATTCCCCGAAATCTTTTCAGGAAATCTGCGATCAGTTCATCCGGATAGGAGAACTGGTCGGTAAAACCGAAAAAGCCAATGCGTTGGTAGGTGAAAGCAAACGTACAATTCAAAAAATAGTAGAAAAGAACAAACACAATACAAACCGGAAAATGTTCTTCCAGATCGGAGCCAATCCATTGTTCGCCGTCATTCCCAATACGTTTATGAACGACTATATGACATTGCTGGGGATCAAAAATATTACCGGGAACCTGACACAGGGTGCCGTTACACGCGAATTTGTCATCGCGAATAATCCCGATTACATCTTCATCGCCACCATGGGGATTGTGGGGGAAGAAGAACTGAAAACATGGAACAGGTACTCCAGCCTGAAAGCAACCCAAAAAAAGCAAATTTATATAATCAATTCCGATATCGCCTGCCAGCCGACTCCCGTCACTTTTGTACAGACAATAGTATTGATGGATCAGTTGATGTCAAGAACTAAAAACTAAGAACTAAAAACTAAGAACTAAAAACTAAGAACTAAGAACTAAGAACTAAGAACTAAAAACTAAGAATTAAGAATTAAGAACTAAAAATAAAGATAAATTTACCTATGAAAAAATTAGGATTAATACATATATATACCGGCGATGGAAAAGGCAAGACAACGGCTGCCGTAGGTTTGGCCGTACGCGCCTTAGGAAGCGGATTCAACGTCTGTTACTGCTCTTTTCACAAACGTCCGGAAAAATACGGCTATGCCGAAATGGAAAGCCTCAAAAAACTGGGTGCGACCGTACTGAACTTTGCCAAAGGACATCCGCATCTGGATAAAAGCATTGATGAGAACCAGATCAAAAGAGAAGTTCCGGAAGCCATACAAACCATAAAAGAGATGCTGGCCTCGCAACATTACGACCTGCTTATTCTGGACGAAATCCTTATTTCCGTCCGCGACCAATACCTGGACGAATCCGCACTGCTCGATTTAATAAAGACCAAGCCTGGAGATACCGAACTCGTACTGACAGGCAGGGCTGCGACGGAAAACGTAATGGAACTGGCCGATTACATCACGTTCTGTAAAAAACTGAAGCATCCGTACGACCGGAAGATACGAAGCCGGAAAGGAATTGAGTACTAAATATCCCAACAAAAATGGCACGTAAACAATGGATATGGGGTGTATATGTCCTGCTTCTTCTAATGGGATTGCTCGTTGTATCCATGTTCTCGCTGGGAATGGGAGAGATTCCGATCCGGCTCGGGGATTTACCGCATATTTTTTCTGATAAAGAGAGTATGGAGTATGGTGTATTGGCCTATATCCGTATCCCCCGGACATTGCTCGGACTGGCTATCGGCGGAAGCCTTAGTCTGGCCGGTGCCATATTACAGGGAATATACCGGAACCCGCTGGTAGAACCCTACACACTCGGCATTTCCGGTGGCGCATCATTGGGAGTCACCTTTGCCATTGTGGCGGGACTACATCTGCTCAATATCCTGTTCCTGCCGTTGGCAGGATTTATCGGCGCTTTCGCGACCATCTTTCTTGTATATACCCTCAGCCTTGGAAGAGGCGGACTCAGTGTCAACCGGATGTTGCTTATCGGCGTCATGATCAGCTTTATCTCCTCTTCGCTGATGATGTTTCTCATGTCCGTCACTTCCACAGACAACATTCACGGCATTGTCTTCTGGATCATGGGATCGCTCAACGAATCGAACAGTACCATGATCACGGTAATGATCGTACTTTCACTGTTCTGCCTGGTCGTATCGTATCTGTTCGTGATGCCCCTCAATGCACTGCGACTGGGTGAGGAAAAAGCCAGACACCTGGGATTTAACGCAAACAGTGTGATCCGTATCCTGTTTATTGTCACATCGCTGCTTACCGGGGCATGTATTGCCGTGGCGGGAATCATCGGTTTCGTGGGCCTGGTTATCCCACACATCGTACGCCTGTGGGTGGGTACCGATTACCGCATACTGCTTATCTCATCCTTTCTGAGCGGCAGCATATTCCTGATCCTGTGTGATGTGATGGCACGCACCATTATTTCACCCAATGAACTTCCTATTGGGGTGATCACCGGCATTGTAGGAGGCGTGGCCTTTATCGTTTTATTGAGTAACTCAAGACGGAAAAAAGTTAGATAATGTACCAATGTGAATAATGTGTCAATGAGACTAATGGGACAATGGGATTAATCCCGATCACTTGTCCCGATTTATCGGGAAATCGGGACAAATAGTGATGATTTACTTTAATTTTTCATAATTGGTAATTAGTAATTAGTAATTGGTAATTTATAATTTAACATGATTCCTTTCCTCGACATACAAAATCTCTCCTGCGGGTATAGCAACGGCTTCCGGGTACATAGTATCAACTTGTCGTTCAATGAAGGATCGTTTGCCGGGATCATCGGACCCAACGGATCGGGGAAAACCACGCTCTTCAGGGGAATCTCAGGTATGTTACCCCTAAAAGATGGATACATCCTGCTTGAAGGAACTGATCTGTCGAAACTTACATGGAGGGAAAAAGCTCAAAAGCTCGCCATCGTTTCACAATTCTCAGAAATGGCGGAACTATCGGTAGAAGAATATGTATTGATGGGGCGACTCCCCTATCGTCAACAATTTCAGTTCTTCGACAGGAAAGAAGATATTGAAATAGCTCATCACTACATGCATTTGACCAACACTTATCGCCTGCGCAACAAATCAATGACAGAATTGAGCGGCGGAGAACGGCAAATGGCCAATATTGCCAGTGCGCTTTCGCAGCACCCCCGCCTTTTACTCCTGGATGAGCCCACATCACATCTCGACATCACCCATCAGATACGGTTTATGAATCTGATCCAGCGGCTGAACGAAGAGATGAAACTAAGCGTGATGATGATCGTACACGATCTCTCACTCGCCGCTGAATATTGTGATTTCCTGCTGATGATGAAAAACGGTACAACCTTTTGCCAGGGGACACCCGAAGAGGTAATGACCTATGAGCATATCGAAAAAGTGTACGATACGGTGGTGATCGTAAAAACCAATCCCGTATCGGGCAAACCGGTGGTCTTTCCCGTATCCGAACAACGGTTGAAGAACGGTAAGAAATAGTGGTTCAGTATCCCAGTTTCGCTTCAATAAGCTGGATCAAAATGTGAATCACCTTAATATGTATCTCTTGTATTCTGTCCGAGAAAGGTGTGGCGGGGCTTGCAATCGTAACATCGGAGATTTTTTCAAGTTTATTCCCTCCTTCCTTTGTCAAAGAGACAATTCTCATATCCAGGTCTTTCGCCTTGCGTGCCGCTCTGACAACGTTCTCCGAGTTTCCACTGGTGCTAATGGCCAGAAGTACATCATTTTTATTTCCTGTCGCTTCGACAAATCTCGAAAAAACCTCATCAAACGAAAAATCATTTCCTACACATGTCAGATATGCCGGGTCATTAATCGCAATTGCAGGATAGGGTTTCCGATTATTTCTATATCGCCCGGTCAGCTCTTCTGCAAAATGTGCTGCATCGCACATTGATCCGCCATTACCACATGATATTATCTTTCCGCCGCCAGCCAGACAATCAGCCATAATTGTCGCAGCCTGATCTATCAGTTTTATATTAACCGGCTTATCAATAAACTTTTGCAAGGTCGACAAAGCCTCAGACAAACTATGTATAATTTTATTCATATCGTTCATGTCCATTCTGAAATAGTTACTTTCCATATTCAAATATCAGTGAACTACGGGGTTCACTTAAGGTCAATTGTAGGCCTTTTCTCAATTCATCCCCCGTTTTGACAAAGTCCTCGCCGGTATCTCTGTCAGTAAGTGTGTAAGTTTTCTCCGGATCAACGGCCGAAAGTTTGACCATTATAGTTTCATCCAGGCTTTGATCTCTTCTGAAAGCTACTATTATGCCTGTGTCATCAGAAGGTCTGTGTAATTGATATGCCAACCAGATATCATCAGTTGTCATATCTTCATAAGAGGTCAATGGATAATAGTCTTCATAAAAATAAGGTCGTACATCCATGAATTCCCTGAAACATCTCTGCATCTCCGTAAAAGAGGAGGAGGCTTCCGTTATTTTCCAGTTGAAAATGACAGATGTACCTAAACTCGAACGGAAAGTAAATTTATCATTTTTTTCAACCCCTGTACCTGTCAATGGCAGGAAAAAACTCAACCCGTAAGTATGAGTCTGATATCCGATTGGTTCACCATAGCTATAATCGGTACGCCATAACGGGGCACTTCTTTTCATCGATTCAAAATCGAGACGTCGTCCGCCGCTCGCACAATTATCGACTATTGCCTCAGGAAATCTTTCCAGCAAATAATCCCAGAAAGCATATAACCCTTCTATATGGCGTATTTCACATATTCCGGTACGCCCGGGTTCGTCATTTTCTCTCCAATAATTATCTATCCTCATATTGAAATCCTGACGATAATAATCGATACCGTTTTCCTCCATAAAATCTCCAATAAATTTGCAGAGCCAGTTTAGGGCATCTTTATTACCTAAGTCAAAAAGATAGGCATCTGTTCCTTTGGCATCGAGCATCCATTGTCTATGTTCTGTACCCCATTTAGACTCCTTTATTACTCTTTCGGGTTCAAACCAAACCATAAATTTGGCACCCGCTTCATGTACGGCATCCGCAATTGGTTTTAAACCTCCGGGAAATCTGTTTTTATCGATTTCCCAATTGCCTACCGTATTTGCCCAGTTCTTATTATTCTCTACTTCATTTGCTTTTATATACCAACCGGCATCTAACCAGAACACTTCAGGCACAAGTTTAAACTTTTTGTAGCGGTTAATCATAGCCAACGCATAATCGGTAGTCAAACAGGTATATTCGTTACAGGGATGCGGATCCCCATAATTGAAACTGGTTGACACCGGATATACAGCAGGTTTTCCATTGATTTTAGGTGCCTGGTGATTTATCATAAACCGTCGGAATGCATTGTGACCACTCATGCGATTTTCATCATTCCAGAACAACAGGCATATACTGGGTGTACGGATAGACTCATTTCCATTTAAATAGGTGTTGAGATTCTTCATTCCCGCGTCGAAAGATATCGCATTATCCGATTTTTTTTCAAAGTGAGAATACCATGTTCCGGTCCAACCTATAGCGAACATAGCGCCCTGTCCCGAAGTAGATTCTATATTAAAGAATGGGAAAGCATGGTCGGACGAACGTCCGTCGCGTGGATAAATTTCAAAGGACTCTCCACCCGCCAGGATTTTCCTGCGTGGATGGAAATCAGCTCTGGATGGAGTACTGCCATCGGCATAATGTACTATTATTTCACTGTCAGATGCATATTGGAAATCTATATCGATAACTTTTACCTGTTCAATAGTAGATGAATTTCCGGTTAAGCCATTGGAAAAACCTAACACCCACTCCACTGCTTTGTATTCAGGATAATATTTCACATTACACTCCACAGTCATTTTTGTTTTTTCATCCTGCCACCTGTAGATATTGTTAAAAACACCTTTCTCGATCTCGCCTAATTTCTGTGACGAAAATTTCCATTGCCTGATAAAATTGCCTGAGTGATCACTGTTGTGTACAAAAGAAAAAGGAGGTTGCTTACCCTTTCTGAAGTTGGCATCTACCCAGTTTTCAATTTTCACTTCCTTTTTACCAAACTTCGATATAGCTTGTCCATACGAAGAGCCGGAGATAATAAATAATGACAAAATGGTGATATATAACACAATATGTTTATTCATAATTTCGATATATTATTTAATGATTTCATAATGCAACAACAGGGATCCTTTCGGCTGTTGTATACTCAGTTTGAATCCCTCTGACAACTCCTTACCACTCTTCACCGACGTAAAATTCTCATCATCCTTATTGATGACCTTATAGCTTTTATCGGCCTGGACTCCTCCCAACCGGACAATCAGGCTGTTGTCTTCCGATTTTTCGCGACGAAAAGCCACAATAATCCCACTTTCATCTGATGGCCTGTGCATCTGGTATGCAAGCCAGATATCATCTCTTGTCAGGTCTTCTATTCCGACAAGAGGATAGTAATCTTCATAAAAATATGGACGAACCTCCGCGTATTCTTTCAGGCAGTTTTGCATATCGATATAAGATACATTTTTGTCTGTTATCTTCCAGTTATAGATCAATGCACTGCTGATGCTCGAACGGAACGAATAAGAATCTGTCTGCAGAATACCTGTACCATGTAATGGTAAAAAGAAATTTAATCCATAGGTATGTCCCTGATAACCATCCGGATCATCGTAATGATAGTAATCACTTCTCCAGAGCGGCGCACTTCGGGAGATGGTCTCCAAATCCAAACGACGCCCTCCACTCGCACAGTTGTCAATCAGCAGTTCGGGAAATTCTGCCATCAAATCATCCCAGAAAGTATAAAGTCCTTCAATATGTCGTACTTCTTTCATTCCGATACGTCCGGGCTCTTCGTTTGCTTCCCAGTATGCATCCGGCCTCATATTAAAATCCTGCCGGTAGTAATCAATCCCGTTTTCACGAATCATATCAATAATCCATTGAGTCATCCATTTACGGGCCTCCGGATTACCCAGGTCGAACAATAACCAACCGTGCAGATGGCTATCCGGTAACCGAAGCATCCACTCCGGATGTTCTACCGCCCATTGCGTTCCTTCTATCACCCTCTCCGGCTCAAACCACACCATAAATTTCGCGCCTACTTTGTGCACTTCATCAGCAATAGGTTTCAATCCTCCTGGGAACCTTGACTTATCAACGGTCCAGTTACCTACCGTATTTGCCCAGGTCTGATCCATCTCAAAATCAGCCGCACCGGTATACCACCCGGCATCTAACCAATAGACTTCCGGTATTAATCCGAACTGAGTGTAGCGCCGGATCATGGCGATAGCGTAATCTTCGGTCAAACAGGAATATTCCGTGCATGGAGCCGGATCCCTATAGTTAAATCCGCTGGAGAGCGGATACTTTGCAAATTCCCCGTCAATCTTTCTGCTCTGGTGTGCCAGTACGAACCTTCTGAATTTGTTGTGCCCGTCTATTCGATTTTTAGAATTCCAGAAAAGTAAACACATAGACGGAGTACGAATCGTTTCATCTGCTTTGAGGTAACTCTCAAAACGTTTCATTCCCGAACGGATAGAGATGCTATTATCTGTATTTTGCACAAAATCGCTTACCCACGTACCAGACCACCCGATTGCAAACATAAATCCCTGATCCGACGGAGATTCGATATTGAAGAAAGGAAATGCCGTTTCAGAAGAGCGACCCCCTTCAGGCATATGCTGAATGGTTTCGCCTTTTGTCAACACTGTTGACCGGGGATGAAAATCAGCTTTGGATATGTGATTACCTTCTGCCGAATGGAGAATAAAATCACCTCTGTTGGCATACTCAAAATCCATATCGATCACGTTCACTGATGATATGATTTTAGAATCCCCAGATCCGGTATTTGTAAAATGCAATACCCACTTTACAGCATCGTAATCGGTATAGCCATCCACATCACAATCTATTCTAAGACCGGCTTGCTTACTTTCATACGTAAAACGATATTTTACAACATTCGCTTCGTCACTGACGAGCTTCTGCGAAGAGTAGTTCCATGCTCGTAAAAAGGATTTAGACTCTTTTCCATCATAGACAAAAGAAAAAGGAGGTATTTTACCTTGTGCAAAAGTTCCGTTAATCCATTGACTTATATTCACCGGTTTATCCGTATACCTGGTCTTTTGCTGTGCTTTTAACTGCGTCGGACAAAGGAATGTCACTATCAATAAAGAGATAAAACAAACCATATTACTTTTATATATTCTTATCAACATCATCGTAATCAATTATTTACTATTAATCCCTTTAACTTTACCAATTAACCATACCATATACAACCACACAATGGTTATGACGAGTAAAGCTGCCATCTGGGTACCGGATTTGTCCGAAACAACACCCAGCAGGGGCGGCAATAAAGCACCTCCCGAAACACCCATGATAAGAAGTGCGGAGACTTCATTGGCACGATCAGAAACACGTTTTAACGATAGTGAAAAGATAATGGCAAAAAGATTGGCATAGCCTAATCCGAAAATAACCACACAAGCAAGCATTGCCCATAAATTTCCGGTCATAAGCATCCCCACAAGTCCTATCGCGGCTAACAATACACTGAAAGTAAAAAATTTAGTTTCAGAATATTTCAACAAGAATATTCCACCTCCCAGAGCCCCGAGTGTGCGGGCAAAAAAGTAAACACTATTTCCCAATCCGGCTTCGTTTAACTCAAGACCGCATCTCTCCATCAAAAGTTTTGGGAAAGTCGTATTCATTCCGACATCGACACCCACAAGTACCAATATTCCAATAAAAAAGGCTACGATATATGTATCGTTGAACAATTTAAAGGTCATACGAAATGAAACCGTTTCTCCCTTTTTCGATTCTTCGATCGGAGTAAGCCACAACCAGACAAGGGCAATCAGAGATGTAACAGCATAAACCGGGAATATCAGTTTCCAGCCAAAAGCCATTCCCGACGCCCAACTTGTAATGATAGGCCCAAGAAACGAGCAGACAGCTTTTACAAATTGTCCAAGAGTAAGTGTACCGGTCAGCTTTCCTTTTTGTACCACATCCGTCACCAACGGATTGAGGGCGACCTGTAATAAGGTATTTCCTATCCCGACAACAGCAAACGCAATCATTACCACTATAAAATCATACGAAATGATTGGAATACAAAAAGCAATAACCTGCAGTACAAAACTTAAAAGTACCGTTTTTTTCCGGCCAATCTTATTCATTAATAACCCTGTAGGTATGGAAAGCACTAAAAACCAAAAGAAGCATGACATAGCCAACATATTGGCTAAAGCATCATTCAGAAAAATAAAATCCTGTTTCACATAGTTTATAGCAATTCCGATAATATCTACAAATCCCATAATAAAAAAACCAAACATTACGGGCAGTATTTTTATTCCGATAGTATCTTTTTTCTCCATAGAATTTATGTTAGAGTAATTTATTAGGGCATCAGTTTTTTATTTCTGACGGCAAAGTACCACTGAATTTTCCCTGACTTCAAGACAAAGTCTCTCCCCATCTGTTTTAGTAGTCTCTGTGGACATAATCAGACCGTCATCTTCCGGCAAACGATCCTCTTCATACCGATATATGTCGAAAGAACCTTTTACCAAAGAGTTATTAATTGCCAGCAATTTTGAGGAGTCAGACCCGTTTGCAAACACATAGGTCCACTTCCCTTCCCTATCCTTAAATGCAGAGCCTATCGCATAACCATCATTAAGATCAATCGGGTAAATTTCGGAGCCTGGTTTTAAAAAGCGAGTCAGCAACGAGTATGAATAATATTGGGGACGTACTTCATAATCTTTTTTTATTCGGCTATAAGTGGAGTCTGTTCTATAAGCTTCTTTCATATACTTCCACAATCCCAGTTGTTGCATTTGCTGATAATCGGCATCTCTGCCATAATACTGATCAATCAGGCTCCAGTAACTTACTCCGGCGGCTCCCGCATTGAAGAAATTAAGCACCAGGCGAGTCATTAACACCCCACGGGCATACAGATCGATATCCTTCTGCCGGGTAGCCCCCACACACTGATTAGATCCAAATTCCCCGACCAGATGCTTTTTTCCTGCCTGAGCAGATATATTTACATTATTCTTCTCCCAATCATAAATAACATCATTCGGTGTTTCATACCCAAAAATATAGGTGTGGGAGTTGAACAGATCCGCTATATCTGATAAATTTTCAGCACAATCCTCCAAGTAAAAGGTCCTGGTGTCCGTATTATCCGACAGATTAAACCTCACTTTTTCCCTTATACCCTCTTTTTTAAAGCGACTATCCAACACTTTTGCCATATTGATATATTCGGAAGAAGTCAGCAGAGGTCCACCGTCAGGCTCATTCATAGGTGTAATTTCTTTTACGCAGGTATAATCGCGGTCTTCAATAAGGTGTTTGATTAACGTCGAAAAATTCTCTGCCCATTCATCATAGTCTACAGGACCTGTGATCCAAACACCTTCTTTATCCTGATCGGCCATAAAACAGGTTTTTACATGAGAATATCCCGGATCCAACAGAGAAACATTTACCGGACATCCCCACACAACGATACAAACCTCCATCTGCTGTTCCTGTGCCAGATCGAGAACCTTATACAAAGATTGCATCTCCGGAGAATCAAATGTAAACTTACCGATATCTGTTATATGCGGATCATTGTTATCATTTACAGGTTCATACCATTGGGGTAATACCATCACCCTGAACTTCTGCAATTCCATTTTTTTTACTCTGTCTACCACATATTGCCAGTCCGATTCTTTGGATCCATCATTGCGTGTCAGATTTTGAGAAAAAAAGTGAGGATCCAGTTCTGTGCCCATTGACTCCAGTTCTGCGCCGGTCGGTGCACCGACAAAAACATCAGTGTATTCCTGTTTATTACACGAAATCACGGTAATAAACAGGATAAAAAGAGAAATAATTCTATTTTTCATAGTCGTACTATTTTTATTTTTTCATTATATCTATAAGTCGGCT